>JABLTL010010396.1_pt1 | contig 52907 bp, 41 predicted proteins | sample 7160151 | NCBI WGS metagenome assembly JABLTL01 (sample SAMN14651223, study PRJNA627086) | human gut metagenome | isolation source: feces | host: Homo sapiens | reverse complement strand
TTTAGAAGATGGTATTCTCGTATCGCAGCCTTCCCCTCTAGGGGAAGGTGCCCGCAGGGGCGGATAGGGTGACTATGGCATGAAAGACAGTTGGGATAAGGTTTCCCGGTCACTCCTATGAGAGTTGCAAGTCCCCCGCGGCAGATTGAACGCGAAAATGAGATGAACGTTATTTCACATCACCTTTTGGCTTTAGGACGCGGGAGAAAGACAGGCATTGCACCCCTTCTCTTTTTATGCTAAAATATCCAAATGCGTGGCGAAAATCATTGCAATCGAAAGAAAGCTGTGATACAATGCTACTGTTAGTCTGGACAGTCCTCTGCCAAATGCGATCGGCATGAATGTCCTGTGTGATAGGAGGAAAAGATCGTGAACATTATCGAAACACTGGAAAAAGAACAGCTCAGAAACGACATTCCTGAATTCCGTCCGGGGGACACCGTCAGAGTTCATGTAAAGGTCGTAGAAGGCAAGAACGAACGTATTCAGATGTATGAAGGCGTCGTTATTGCAAGAAAGAACGCAGGCCTGCGTGAAACCTTCACCGTTCGTCGTATTTCCTACGGCGTCGGCGTAGAAAGAACCTTCCTCGTTCATTCTCCACGTCTGGAAAAGATCGAAGTAAGACGCCGCGGCATCGTTCGTCGTGCAAAGCTCTTCTATCTGCGCGGACTCTCCGGCAAAGCTGCTCGTATCAAAGAAAGAAAATAAGTTCAGCAAAAAAGCTGCAGCCAGGGCTGCAGCTTTTTTAGTGGATCCAAAGGGCGGATGCATGGTGGCTGATTCAAACAAAAACTCATAGATCTTTTCATTTATAGTATTTCGCAATCGTTTATGAATGTGTTAAAATAAGGAATAGTGCAGAAGAGGGTTTTCTCACGAAAGGAAACAGCTATGAGAATACGAACGATCACTGCCGCGCTCCTTGTGACGCTGGGAATGTGCCAGATAGCAGGAGCGAATGATATCCGCCATGTCTTCGTGGTCGATGACATGACGATCGAGCTGGAAATGAAGGAGCCTTTGACAGAGGACGAGACAGCGCCCAAGAATTTCACATCGGATACCTATGAGCCGCCTTTTGTACTCAATGAAGGCGTGGCGGTTATCGGATTTCCGGTGCTGCAGAGATCGGATGGATTTCACGACAACATTTACCGCATCACGGTGACAGGGATGGATGTGGGTCCGATCTATCAGATTTCCTACCGTGGCCACAAGCCGAAGACCTTCAAGGTGTACCCGGCCAAAGAACAGACCGACCGGTATCGGGATCGGTATGGAAGTTACTTTTAAAAGAGAGAAGCCGGAAGCGGTGCTTCTATGAGAGGCGCCACGCCGTCATTTGCGATTTTCCATTCTGATCTCCGCTTGCCTATCTAACGAAGAATTACATACAAAGGAATACTAAATCTATGCATATCGTACTGGTAGAACCGGAAATTCCGGGAAATACGGGGAACATTTCCCGGCTCTGCGCAGCAGAGCATCTGGTGCTGCACCTGGTGGAGCCACTGGGCTTTTCCATCGATGACAAGCACCTGAAGCGGGCGGGGCTCGACTACTGGGATCTTCTGGAGGTCCATGTCCATCCGGACTTTGACTCCGTGAAGCGCATGCTTGCGGGTCATCATTTCTACTACAATACCACCAAGGCGATCAAGACGTATTCGGATATTTCGTATACGGAAGATGATGTTCTTGTATTTGGGAAAGAGACGAAGGGACTTCCTGAAGAACTTCTTCTGGAGCATGAAGAGGACTGCATCCGCATCCCCATGATCGAAGAAGCACGGTCTCTCAATCTGTCGAATGCGGTCGCGATCGTCGCCATGGAAGCACTCCGGCAGACGGGTTTCCACCATCTCTTGAAGAAGAGTGGACGTTTATTCAAAGGAGGAAGCAGTCATGAATACGTATGACGCAGCTTATGATCTGGCTAAAGCCATCAAGGAAAGCGATGAGATGAAGCGTCTCACCGCTGCCGCAGATAAAGTGAAGAACGATGCCGATGCCAAAAAGATGGTGAAGGAATATATTATGGCACAGATGCAGGCAGACTATGCCAAGCTTGCAGGGCAGAAGGACGATGAAAAGACCTATCAGCATCTGCAGGAACTGGCGGTCCTTGTTAGCAACAACAGCAATGCCCAGGAATATCTCCAGGCATTTATTCGTTGGAATCAGGTGGCTGCGGATTTGCAGAAGATCGTCTCGGATGCAATGGCGCAGGGTATGGATGTATTGGAATTAGATAAGAAATGACAGACTGGAAAGTATTTTTCGACGGGATCCTCACAGAGAGAGACCTCAAGATCAATGAACCGATGAGCCGCCATACGACCTATGGCATTGGCGGCCCTGCTGACGTTTTTGTCACTCCGCAGACAGAAGAACAGCTTATTGAGATCCTCCGGAAGGCGGATGCGGAAGGCATCGCTGTCACGGTGATCGGCGGCGGCTCGAATACGCTCGTCAGCGATAAGGGGATTCGTGGCATCACCATTTGCATGAACCGTATGAAGCAGGAAATGACCTGCGAAGGCGAATGGATCACTGCCAGCGGCGGCACAGGCACGGGCACTGTCGCTCGCTTTGCGGAAAAGAACAGCTTGAAGGGCTTCGAGTGGGCTGTCGGTATCCCCGGTACGGTCTGCGGTGCAGTTTTCATGAACGCCAATGGCTATGGCAGCCAGATGAAGAGAGTCGTAGAAGAAGTCTATGCCATCACCAGAGACGGCAAAGAAAAAAAGACCTACGGCTGGGATGACCTGCATTATGGCGACAGCGACAGCGTATTCATGCACAATGGGGATATCATCGTCGGCGTAAAGCTGCATCTTTCTTCCGGCAATCCGGAAGAAATCAAGAGAGAAATGACAGAACACCAGATCTCTCGCCGCACCAAGCAGCCGCTCGAAAAGAGAAGCGCCGGCACCATGTACCTCCGTCCGCCGGGATACCATGTCGGACCGATGATCAAAGACTGCGGTCTCATCGGCTTCTCTATCGGTGATGCACAGGTCTCCACCAAGCATCCGGACTTTGTCGTAAACAACGGACATGCTTCCTGCCAGGAGATCCTGGATGTGCTGCATGAAGTCCAGAAGCGCATCATGGAGAAATATCATGTCCACGTCCCGCTCGATGTGCGTATCATCGGTGAAGGTGTACAGCAGGAAAGATAATAGGAGAATCGGAGAAGAGCTGCCTTGATGGGCGGCTCTTTTTGGCGTGTGTCCTTAGAAGGAAGAGCCTGCAGCACTGCCAAACGGGGACAGGAAATACCGGCGGAGAGCCTGTCAGGCATATGCCTTTGGGTCACCTTTCCTTCATAATAAATTTCTCATTTTCCCCCTTGCATTTCTGACTAAAGTTATGTATTATATAAAAGTAAGTTAGCACTCGAGATGAGTGAGTGCTAATAGTCCAAAGGAGGAATAGAAATGTTAAAACCATTAGCAGATCGTGTTCTTGTTAAAGTAGATACCGAAGAAACGCAGACCAAAGGCGGCATCCTGCTGCCGGATACAGCACAGAAAAAATCTCAGAAAGGCGAAGTCATTGCTATCGGCTCCGGCAAAATGCTCGATAACGGCACCCGTGTACCGTTCGAAGTCAAAGTGGGCGACAGAGTCCTCTTTGCCAAATATTCCGGTGTGGATATCGAAGAAAATGGCCAGAAATTCCTGCTTCTCTCCGAAAGAGACGTACTGGGGATCCTGTAATAAAAAGTATCTGGGAAGTAGGGATGAGCGCAGGTGAATCCCCGGCCCAAGATCTTTCATCGATTGTTTTATAGCAAAAACTAGGAGTGACATACAATGGCAAAGAAAGTTCTTTATAATGAAGAAGCCCGCGCAGCTCTTTTAAGAGGTGTCGATCAGCTGGCAAATGCAGTAAAAATTACCCTGGGACCGAAAGGCCGCAACGTCGTACTCGACAAGAGATTCGGCGCTCCGAACATTGTCAATGACGGCGTCTCCATCGCTCGCGAGATCGAGCTGAAGGATCCATTTGAAAACATGGGTGCGCAGCTGGTCAAAGAAGTCGCTACCAAGACCAATGATGTAGCAGGCGACGGCACCACCACCGCTACCCTTCTTGCACAGTCCATGATCCATGAAGGCATGAGAAACGTAGCTGCCGGCGCAAACCCGATGGTCCTGAAGAAGGGCATCGAAGAAGCAGTCAAGGTCCTTGTCGAAGAGATCAAGAAAAAAGCGGTACCGGTACAGACCAAAGAAGCGATTGCACAGGTCGCTTCCATCTCCTCTGCCGATAAGACCATCGGCGGTCTCATCGCTGATGCGATGGAAAAGGTCGGCAATGACGGCGTCATCACAGTCGAAGACTCCAAGACCATGGGCACCAGCCTGAAGGTCGTAGAAGGCATGCAGTTCGACCGCGGCTACCTTTCCCCATACATGGTCACCGATCCGGACAAAATGGAATGTGTCATCGACAATCCGCTGATCCTTATCACCGACAAGAAGATCAATATGCTCCAGGATATGCTCCAGCTCCTCGAACAGGTGGCTAGAAGCGGCAAGGAACTCGTCATCATCGCTGAAGATGTCGAAGGCGAAGCACTGGCTACTCTCGTAGTGAACAGACTCCGCGGCACCCTGAAATGTGCAGCTGTCAAAGCACCGGGATTCGGCGACCGCAGAAAAGCTATGCTGCAGGATATCGCTATCCTGACCGGCGGCACCGTGATCTCTGAAGAAATGGGACGCGCCCTGAACAGCGCTACCTTAGATGATCTCGGCACCGCTCACCAGATCCGCATCACCAAAGACAACACCACCATCGTCGGCGGCGCAGGTGATAAAGACCAGATCGCAGCCAGAGTGGCTCAGATCCGTGAACAGTACAAAGAAGCTACTTCCCAGTTCGATAAAGACAAACTGCAGGAACGTCTGGCAAAGATGTCCGGCGGCATTGCTGTTATCGAAGTCGGTGCTGCTACCGAAGTAGAAATGAAGGATAAGAGACTCCGTATCGAAGATGCTCTGAATGCGACCCGTGCAGCTGTCGAAGAAGGTATCGTCGCTGGCGGCGGCACCACCCTGCTCGATATCCAGGATAAACTGGATACCATCGAAGCAGAAGGCGATGTCAAGACCGGTGTGAACCTCGTTCGTCATGCCATTGAAGCTCCGGTACGTCAGATCGCTGACAATGCCGGCCTCGAAGGTGCTATCGTAGCTGAAAAGGTCAAAGAAGCAGGCGACGGCATCGGCTACAATGCAGCAGAAGACAAGTACGAAGATATGCTGAAATCCGGCATCGTCGATCCGGCAAAGGTCACCAGAAGCGCACTGCAGAATGCAGCTTCCATCGCAGCTCTGGTTCTCACCACCGAAGCTATCGTCGGTGAACTGCCGGAAGAAAAACCGGCTATGCCTCCGATGCCGCAGGGCGGTATGGGCGGAATGATGTAATTTCGCATCGCGCTTGAAAGATAAGAAATGAAAGATCCCCACCATCGATTTGACCGATGGCGGGGATCTTTTTGCGTGCGGGATGGGGCGAAAATAAGAAAGGGCGGTGGCTTTTCCAAAGGACAGAAGCGTGAGATACCTGCATCGTCCATAGAGACCGTTGAACCTGTTCCCACCCTTATGCTACAATCAAAAGAAAAGTTACAGAAATGGAGAAGACTATGGAACATCTGAAGAAAGTCATCATCAGTAAGCGCGCCGAGCTGGCGGCGAAGGGCGGACACCCGTGGATCTACGGGACGGAGATCGAGCACGCGGACGAAGGCATCGAAGCCGGTGATATCGTGCGTGTGGAGTCGAAGAAGGGGAAATTCGTGGGAAGCGGTTTCTACAATCCGCACTCGAAGATCACCGTCCGCATATTTTCGACGAATGCGAATGATACCTTCAACGCAGCCTTCTGGAAGCGCCGCGCAGCGTATGCGGTGGATTACCGCCTGCAGGTGATGCGGAAGGAAGACTATGATTGCTGCCGCCTGGTTTTCGGGGAAGCGGACCAGCTGCCGGGACTTACGGTGGATCGCTTCGGCGATGTGCTTTCTGTGCAGGTGCTCTCGCTGGGGATGGAGCGGCATAAGAAGGAATTCTTGGACGGCCTCATCGAGGTACTGCGGGAGCGTGATCTTCCTGTTTCCTGCGTCTATGAAAGAAATGATGTCAAGATCCGTGAGCTGGAGGGGATGCAGCAGTACAAGGGCTTCTATCGCTCTTCGTTGCTGGATCCGGCGGTAGAGAAGACACGGGTGGATATCGTGGAGAACGGCATCCGGTATACGGTCGATGTAGAGAATGGGCAGAAGACGGGCTTCTTCCTTGACCAGAAATTCAATCGTCTCGCGGCGGCGCAGATCGGGAAGGGGCGCCATGTCCTCGACTGCTTCACCCATACGGGCGCCTTTGCGCTGAACATCGCCAAGGGCGGTGCGGCGAGCGTGACGGCACTCGATATTTCCAAAGAAGCCGTCGAAATGACGGTGCACAATGCGAAGCAGAATGGCCTTGCCGTCGAAGCTGTAGAGGCAGATGTCTTTGATTTTCTGACCGAGCTCGACAAGAAAAAGGATCACAGCTATGACTACATCGTCCTTGATCCGCCTGCCTTCACTAAGTCAGGCAAGACGGTCCATGAAGCCTTCCGCGGCTACAAGGAGATCAACTACCGTGCGATGAAGATCCTGCCGCGCGGCGGATATCTGGCGACCTGCTCCTGCTCACATTTTATGGGGGAAGAGCTCTTCGTGAAGATGGTGAAGGAAGCAGCGCGCGATGCCGGCGTCACGCTCCGGCAGATCGAGTTCCGCCAGCAGGCTCCCGATCATCCGATCCTTATGACCGTGCCGGAGACCTATTACTTGAAATTCTTCCTCTTCCAGATCGTATAAGAAAAGCGCTCAGCCGTATCGGCTGAGCGTTTTTTACTTGATGGGTTCAGGGTTCAGGTTGGCGGGTTCAGGGTTTTGGTGCGGTGTATCATAATAGGTAGCGCCGCGGAGTATGGAGGATGACAGGCTTCCCGTTTCCGGTTTCGCGCACAGGAACCGTTTCACCGCGAACGAAAAAGATTCCTCGGCTTCGCTCGGAATGACGATACGGGGAAGACGCTTAGTGCGAATAGTATGAAAACGTTTCGGTGAGTTGCGCCTCTGCCAGGCACTCTATCCTGCGTCTTCGGCGTGCCCCTTCTTCAAGGGGCTTCTCAGTTGAGGAGATTGATGCAAACCTTAAACCATAAACCCTAGTCCCTAGCTACTAGTGACTAGTCCCCAGTCACTAGTCTCCAGTCACTAGTCACCCGTCCATCCTTTCTTTCAGATAGTCGGTAAAATTCAGGATGCGTGTCGCGGTCCAAAGGCCGTTCACGTCTTTTTCCAGCTGTACCTGCCATGTGAAGTCGCGGGCGAGGTCTTTGTCGTGGAGCTTCACATAGGCGATGGCTTTGCCGTCCGCTTCTTCGATCTTGAAGATGTCGGTGAGAGAGAGTGCGGAAGAGCCGGCGTAGGCAGTGAGGGTCTTGACAGGCTTGTCCAAGAGGGACTTGGAGGCAGGAGCGCCATCCTTGAATCGGCTCTCTGTCTGTCGGATGAGTTCCTTCACGACTTCTTTCTTGATGCTTTTCACGAGGGAGGCGGCGATGGCGTGTTCGGGAAGACCGTCGGCTTTGAGCTCGGCGAGCATGTCGTCCAAGGCATAGCTGTAGACTTTGGCGACATCGACGCGTTTGCAGAAGAGATCCCAGTCCTTTTTCTGCACAGCCTGCTGGATCTCTCCCGCTGCAAAGGCGGGCGTATTCTGCCAGTACAGGAAATACCAGCCGCCGGCAGCGGCAAGGAGGATCATGAGGGTGATGAGGAGCTTTTTGAAGATCGACATGAAAATGACCTTTCATTAAATAACGGAGGAAGGTACGGATCCCTAGTCACCCGTATCGAAGAGGGCTTTCTGCTGGGTGAATTCGAGCATGCCGTAGATGCCGCCTTCGCGGCCAAGGCCGCTTTCCTTATAGCCGCCGAAGGGAGCCGCTGTGTCACGCGGGCTGGCATTGATGTAGACATTGCCGGCCATGATGCGATGGGCGAGGGCGATGGCTTCTTCTTTCGGCCCATAGACACCCGCATTCAGACCGTATCGGGTGTCATTGGCGATCCTGACCGCATCGTCAGTGTCTTTGTAGGTGATGACACAGAGGACAGGTCCGAAGATCTCATCCTGCGCGATGGTCATATCATTCGTGACATTCGTGAAGATCGTGGGGTGGATGTAGTAGCCGTGATCGGGGCTTTCCGGCAGGCCGCCAGTGAGGAGGCTGGCCCCTTCGGAAAGACCCTTGCTGATGTATTCGCTGATCTTCCTGTACTGCGCCATGGAGGACACCGGCCCGAGTTTCACGTCGTGATCGGTCGGGTCGCCGACCGTATATTCTTTGGCGATGGCGCAGAGCTCTTTTTCGATGAAGGCTTTCTCGCTTTCCGGGATGAGCAGGCGGGAGAAGGCGGTGCAGGTCTGGCCGGAGTTCAGGAAGATGCTATTGAAGCAAAGGCGGATCGGTGTGCTGTAGTCATGGTCCTTGGATGGAAGGATCACGTAGGGCGATTTCCCGCCAAGCTCAAGGCTGATATGCTTCACGCTTTCCAGTGCTCGCTTGCCGACGGTGACGCCGCCAGAGGTGGATCCGGTGAAGGAGATCATGGAGACGAGCGGATGGGAAGAGAGCGCATCGCCCACTTCGCCGCCGCGGCCGGTCACGAGGTTGAAGACGCCTTTCGGAAAGCCTGCTTGTTCAAAGGCATCGGCGAGGAAGTAGGAGGAGAGCGGCGTGTGCTGGCTCGGCTTTAGGATGACGGTATTGCCCATCAGCATCGCAGGTATGATCTTCTGTATGACCTGTCCCAAGGGGTAGTTCCATGGAGTGATACATCCGATGACGCCGATCGGCTCACGATAGGTGGTGGAAGCCGCCATTTTTTCGACCATGGGGACATCTGGCGCAAGGTCGATGTAGGACATAGTACGGACATACTGGTACTCGACCTGCGAAACTTTGGTGAAGGTATATGGCGAGCCGAGCTCCCGGATGGTGATGTCGATGAGGTCATCTTCCTGAGATTTGAAAATGGCGAGGAATCGCTCCATCAAAGTGATGCGTTCGGCGAGCGGCTTTTTCGCCCAGGCAGGGAAAGCGGCATAAGCGGCTTTGGCGGCCTTGTCTACGTCATCGCCGTTCCCTGCCGGAACGCGGGCGAAGATCTCCCTCGTGGCCGGGTTTTCTACCTCGATGAACTCCCCGGATGCGCCCGGGATCCATTCGCCATTGATATAGAGCTTTTCATAATCCATAGCAAACACCTTCCTTTAGACAAAAGAGAGCCCCCTTGCGAGCGCTCTCCCCCTTGAGATGATGATATTGAATCAGCGTTTCCTCGGGAAACGCTGATTCAATCGCAGAGTCCGATTTGGCATGCATTTTCATGCAACGCTTCGTCATAACCCTCCTTAAATAGCTCGCTATTCGCGTCGGATTATTCCTCGCTTTACATGAAACTGCAAGAGTCAAATCGAACAACGATTGAACCAGTATTTCCCTAGATTTATTATAGCATGAGGGAAGGGGAAGACAAGGGGAGGGGAAGGGACTGGTGACTAGAAATTAGCAGCTGGGGATTAGGTTTGCGATACGAGAAAACCGCTAGTTTCAAACTTCGGGCATTGCCCAGACCATCCTCTCGCACCTTCCTCTGGAAGGGGCTGCCGAGCGGAGCGAGGCGGGGTTGGCCCCCATGTATGTTAGACGGAAGGAACCCCAAAGCCAACCTCCGCCCCTTCGGGGCACCTCCTTCCAGCGGAAGGAGGGAGAAGTCGGAATGCGGGCATCGCCCCATATATATTCGCGGCGAAGCCGCCACCTTCATTCCTAATTCCTCATTTCTCATTTCTCATTATTCCTAATTCCTCACGCGAGCAAAACTTTCATTCAGGGTCAAGGGCCAGCCCTTCCCCTAGCCCCTCATGGTATAATGAAAAGGAATCTATGATTCAAAAAGATCTGCATTTATGATACAATAATTAATATAGAATTAGGAGGAAACATGGGCTTATTAGATGATACGCTGGATCAGATCCAGCCGCTCAGCCAGGAAGCCATGGAGGAGGCCGGGAAGCGCTGGCATGATCTGTACCTCGGTATGGGAAACCTTGGCAAGATGGAGGATATGGTGACGCGCTACATCGGTGTCACCGGCGATGCCATGCCGGATGTCCCGAAGGGGTGTATGGTGATCGCATGCAGCGACCACGGGGTATACAAAGAGGGCGTGTCTGCCTACCCGCAGGAGACGACGGTCGGCATGACGAAGGCCTATGTGGTCGCGAAGGGCGCCTCCTGCAATGCGATGGCGTACTATGCGGGCATGGACATGGTGGTGGTCGATGTGGGCATCAATCATGATATGACAGGAGTCCCGGGACTCTTGGATCGCAAGATCGCCTGGGGGACGAAGAACATCGCGGAAGGACCGGCGATGACACGTGAGCAGGCGATCCGCTCCATCGAGATCGGCATCGAGATCGCAGAAGAAAATGTAAGAAAGGGATACAAGGTCTTTTCGATCGGGGAAATGGGGATCTCCAATACCACCTCATCGGCCTGCATCCTGGGGACCTTCAATCACTGGAATGCCATCGAAGTCACGGGGCGCGGGACAAATATTTCTGACGAACGCCTTGTCCATAAGGTAGAGGTCGTGCAGAAGGCGATGGATGTGAACCATCCGGACCCAAAGGACGGCCTCGATGTGCTTGCCAAAGTCGGCGGATTTGAATTCGGATGCCTCACGGGTGTCATCCTGGGGGCGGCCGCCAATCACGCGATGACCATCATCGATGGCTTCAATACGACGGCGAGCGCCTTCATCGCGAAGGCACTCTCGCCGCAGGTGTCAGACTACCTCATGGCCTCGCACCTGTCGCTTGAGCAGGCACACAAAAAGTCGCTGGCTGCGCTGGGACTTTCCGAATATATTGATCTGGATTTCCGCCTGGGTGAATCCATCGGTGCGGGCATTCAGAAGAAAATGCTGGATATGGCGATCTCCGTCTATCGGGAATGTGTCACCAAAGAAGAAGCGGGGGTGGAAGCATGAGCGAGATCCCGAAACTGAATCAGGAGATCATGGAGGCTTGCCAGCTCTATGTGGATAATCTCATCAAGCCGATCCATTCGCTGGGAAAGCTGGAGGATATGGCTGTCCGTATGGCTGGCATTTTAGGCGAAGTGAAGCCGACATACCTCAATAAGGCGGTCGTCATTTTCGGTGGGGATACGGCCGTTGATGGCGAGAACAAGACGAAGGGGCAGCTCTCGCACGCAGAGATGAAGCTGGTCGCGCAGGGCGCGGGACCGGTGAATGTCCTCGCGCGCCAGATGGAGATGCCGGTCTACCTTGTCGATGTCGGCCTTGAAAAGGATACCTCCGATATCGAAGGCATATTGGCAAAGAAGGTGATCCATGGTACGCATCAGGGGCATCCCGCCATGGATGATGATGTCGCCAAAGCGGCGATCTCTCTGGGTATGTCGGTCGGGAAAGCCCTCGCGGGAGAGGGCATCCAGGCCGTCGGCCTCGGCAATATCGGAGAGCGCTCCATGCTGTCGGCGCTCGCGGTGACGGCAGCCGTCATGAAGGAGGATCTCAAGAAGGCATCGGCGAGAAGCGGCTTCTCTATCCACCTTTCTGATGTCGGCGACTTCGCCAAGGATCCCGTTGGTACGCTCGCCATGGTCGGCTCGGCAGAGATCGCAGCCCTCTTCGGCCTTACCGTAGAAGCGGCGCGCCGCGGCATCATGGTCGTCTTTGATAATGCTGTCACAGTCGCTGCCGTGCTTGCCGCACAAGCCGTGTATCCTGAGATCAAAAACTATATTTTCCCATCTGTCTATTATGAAGAACCGGTTCATCAGATGCAGATGCAGAAGATGGGCATGAAGTCATTCCTGCACTATGATTTCACAGAAGCGGAAGGCTACGGCTCAGCCCTCGGGCTCTCGCTTCTGGACGCAGCGATCGATATGCTGAACCAGATGAAGACCTTCGGCAGCGCTGACGTAGCCGTCGCAGAGGATGGTCCGGGCAAGGGTCGTCAAAGAGAGGACGTGAAGTGATGAAAGCACTTTTTGTACGCTGTTATGGAAAGCTGACCGCAGATATGATGATCGGCGGGCTCATCGATATGGGGGTGCCGCCGGTCTACCTGAGATCGAAGCTGGAGGATGCCGGCCTTTCTGCCCCATTCATCGAAAAACCGAATCCGAAAGCACAGATCTCCGCCCACTATTTCCATATCCCGGAGACTGGCGAAAAGCCGATGCTCCTGAAGGAGCGGGATATTTTCAAGCTGTGGCGGGATATCTGCGAGAAAGGCGCTCCGGACTGGGAAGACACTGGCTGGAAGGTCTTCTCTGCTTTGACCAGCGGTGCATCGGATGCCATCGATGAGATCGCAGGAAATATCATCGACCTGCGCCGCATCGGTGTCAGTGAAGAAAATCTGATCTCGCTCTACCTCTTCCTGGCCTGCCTCGACTATCTGGAGGTAGAGAGTCTCTTCGTCGTACCTTTTTCCTTGAAAGAAGGGAGATCGGAACGCGCAAGAGCGACTCTTCACATTTTGACCGATGCCGGCTCCACGGTGGGCAAGCCCATTGACGCAGAGGACATTCATCCATTCGCGGCAGCCATGCTCGAAGGGCTGGCGGCCAAATTCATGCCCATGGACGGCCGCTTTCTGGCAGACAAGACTGCCTATGGCAGTGCCAGCGCCGAGAAGCCGACCGGCGAGAGCACCGTCGCCGAGTATCTGGGCTACTTCCAGGACCGCGGCGACTCCATCTTCAGTCGTCATCTCAAGGTCTTCGGCATGGCAGGGGATCTGATATAAGAGATAAAAAAGGGACTGTGAAGAAATGAATCCTCATTTCTTCACAGTCCCTTTTTACTTTGCTTTCATTTGGTTCAGGGTTCAGGGCTCTCGTGGCGGCTTCGCCGCCTTTTTTTAGAAGTTGGTATTCTCGTATCGCAGCCTTCCCCTCTAGGTAATGCTATTAAGTTAAGGAAATCGTTAGCTACGTAACGTCTTGCTTCCCCCTTCGGGGGGAAGTGCCGAAGGCAATAGGGGCATGCTAGCGGTATAGCGTGCTATGTTGAATAGTCCGACACTATCGATATTTCAACACTTTCATGCAATACCGCTACGTAGCCCCCTCAGCCCTTCGGGCAGCTCCCCCGATGGGGAGCCAAGAACGTTCTCCCGCTTAACTTAATAGCATTACCCATGCGGGAAAGGCTTAGGCAGAGCGACGCTCCGCGTCGATTTTTTATAAAGAGCGATGCCCGAAAGTTGTATTTAAGTCCCTAGCTGCCAGTCACTCGTCACCCATTTCTTCCCCGATCTCCTTGAACAGGGCGATCCAGTCCTTTGCCTCGTCCTTTTTCACGATCTGGATCGCCATGCCGGCGTGGACGAGGACGTAGTCACCGAGCTTTGCGGGCACCATGGAGAGGTTCACGCGGACCTCGGAGCCGGAGAAATCGACCATGCCATGCGTGCCTTCGATGGAGACGACGCGGCCGGGATATGCTACACACATAGGAATGCTCCTTTCGGGGAATAGAGGACTTTATTTCTGATCCTTCATGAGATAGAACCATGCCTGTCCGAGCGCGATGCCGCCATCGCCCGGCGGGACTTTTTCATTGGTATAGACAGAAAAGCCGCGCTTTTGCAGCACTTCCCGCGCACGAGCGAGGAGAAGCTGATTCGAAAAACAGCCGCCGGAGAGAAGGATGCGCGGCAGGCCGAAGTGCTCCGCCGAGGAGAGGATCATCTCGGCGATGGCCTCGTGAAAGGCGAGCGCCTTTTCTTCTATTGTACCATGGGACGCCAGCAGCGAGGCAAGGAGCGTGCGTCCGTCCCAGAGAAGACGGCCATCCTGCTCTTTCCCTTCCCAGAAGATCTTCGGAGCGTGCGCGGCTGCCATCGCGGCCGCTTCCAGCGCCATGGGACACTCGCCTTTGAAATGATTCTCCTCGCCAAGTCCCAGCAGCGACGCCGCCGCATCGAAGAGACGGCCCATGGAGGAGCTTTCTATCGTATTCACATGATGAGAGAGTGCGGCGCGGATGAGAGGCGCACGCGGATCCTTCGACGGAAGGCCCGCTGCTGCCAGATAAGAGAGCGCACTCTTCCACGCCTGCTTCATAGAGGCATCGCCACCGATCATGGAGACCGGCGCAAGGTGTCCCACGCGCTGCATGGACGTCCCTTCGCAGAGAAGGATCTCGCCGCCCCAGACAGTGCCGTCCTCCCCATAGCCTGTGCCGTCAAAGACGAAGGCAAGGGACTTCCCTTGCAGATGATGCTCCGCCATGACAGAGAGTGCATGGGCGTGATGATGCTGTACGGTATAAAAGGGAAGACCCCTCTCTCTAGCTGTTTTTTCTCCCAAAAGGCGGGACAGGTAGGCAGGATGCAGATCCGAAATGACCGCTTGCGGCGAAAGCCCCAAGAGCTCTTCCCAGTCCTGCTCCGTTTCCAGAAAAAACGCCTGCGAGCGTTCATTCAGGATGTCGCATGGCACCTCGGCGGGATACAGCGAGCCGCCGCCCGCGAGGGCAAAGCCCGGTGCCATGTCCGCCCCTGTCGCAAGGACCATGCCGGATGGCGCATCTCTCACCACAGGTTCCGGGAGAAATCCGCGCGTTCTTCGAAGGATCTGCGCTTCCCTTCCCTGCAGCTGCATGACGCTGTCATCGGCAGGGCGCAGGATCTCCCTGTCATAGAAGAAAAGCCCTGCGATGTCTTCGTGCGCTTCGTAGTACGCCTGCGCCTCCTCGTCCCGGAAGATCATCGGCTCGCCGCTTTGGTTCGCACTCGTGACGATGAGCGGCGCATCGACGCCCTCCGCCAGTTGGCTGTAGAATCCGGTCGAAGGAAGGCAAAGTCCCAGACGCGGCACGCGAGATGCCACGGCAGGAAGGACTTTCCGTCTCGACGAGGCAAGCAGGATCGGGCGCACCGGCGAGGTGAGCATTTCGATTTCTTTCTCCGAAAGCATCGCCCACGCCTTTGCCATGTCGATGTCTTTCATCATCAGTGCGAACGGCTTCCCGCTACGGTGCTTCATGCGGCGAAGACAGCCCGCCGTCTCTTTCCTGTCCCCGCGGCAGACGAGCTGGTAGCCGCCCATGGCCTTCACCAGAAGGATCGCGCCCTCTTTCGCAAGACGGATCGCTTCTGCCATCGCCGCCTCTTTTTCAAACCGTCTCTCCCTCGTCCATCCCTTCAGCTGCGGGCCGCAGTGTACGCATGCGATGCTTTCCGCATGACAGCGGCGGTCAGAAAGACTTTGGTACTCTTTCTCGCAGTCCTTGCAGAGAGGAAAATCCTTCATCGCCGTCCGCTCGCGGTCATAGGGAAGCGCCTCGATCATCGTATAGCGCGGCCCACAGGCGGTGCAGGACGTGTAGGGGTAGCCATAGTGATGGTCCTTGGGATCTTTCATATCTGCCTGGCAGTCTTCGCAGATGCCAAGATCCGCCGGAAAGAGCGGTGCGCGCGCCGCTCCGCCGCTTGCGATCGCGCGGAAATCGGGCAAAGGCACATGGGCGATCTCCTCCACACGCATTTCCGCGACCTCCACAGGCGACCTCGCCGCCCGTATATCCTCCATGAAAGAAAGGAGAGCCTCGCGACTCCCCTGTGCAATGATGGTAACGACGCCGCCTTCATTCATGACGGTGCCTGTGATATAATGCGCCCCTGCCAGACGGCAAATGAGCGGACGGAAGCCCACGCCCTGCACACGGCCAAGGGCAGTGATGCGATAGGTCAGCATGGCAGGCTCCTTTCAGAAATAAAAGATTCGCGGGTTCAACGGGTTCTATGGGTTCTATAGGGAAGGTGGCGGCTTCGCCTCAAATATATAGAGGGCGATGCCCGAAGGCCTGCGGATAACAGGTTTCCCGTTTAGAGTTTCCAAACATCGCCCGCCTGACCGCAAATGACAAAGATTTCTCGCTGCGCTCGAAATGACGATACGAGAGTCATATTTTCTAATCCAGGCACTAGTATTGCGTTTTCTAAATAACTGGCATTTAACTCAACTCCCAAATCAAGTGAGGAGTTAGGAGTGAGGAGTTAGGAGTGAAGGTACGGCGCATAAAAATAGGAAGCGCCGCGGAATTTTATATAAGGAGGGGTATTGGGGCACTATATGAATGGTGTGCCCCTTCCAGCACTTCTCGCTAAGTCCAAAAGTTAACAAATCGCTATACCAGCTACCAGTCACTAGTCCCCAGTCACTAGTCACTCATCCCTGCCTTCTCGCAGATCCACTTCGCGGCCTCTTCATACCCTTCTCCGGTCTTTCCGCTGACCTTGAAGACGGGCGCATTCTTATTCAGATGGCGGATGCCTTTCATGAAGAACTCTTCATCGAAGTCCAGATAGGGCATGAGGTCGACCTTGTTCAAGAGGATCATATCTGCTTTTTCAAAAGCGAGCGGATACTTGTACGGCTTGTCGCTGCCGTCTGCCACGCTGACGATGAGGAGCTTCATGTGCTCGCCGATATCCAGCTCGGCAGGGCAGACGAGATTCCCGACATTTTCGATGAAGAGGATGCCCGGCGCATCGAAATCCATGGTGTGTACCGCATTATGCACGAGCGGTGCATCCAGATGGCAGGCGCCGAAGGTATTGATCTGCGCCGCCTTCACATGCTGCTTTCTGAGGCGCTCGGTATCGATGTCGGACTCGATATCACCCTCGATGACATAGACCTTGCGCGCGATGTACTTCATGAGCTGCTCGAGCGAGGTGGTCTTGCCCGTCCCCGGTGCGCCCATGACATTCACGGAGAAAATATTCCGCTCCGTCAGGTAATGTCTGACATGCTCAGCAATGTGATTGTTATGGGCGTAGATATTCTCCATCACGCCAGCTTTGACCATATGCATGGTGATTCTCCTTGTTTATTTGACCTCTAAATCCACGCTCTCTATATAGAACTCCTTCCCGATCTCTGTCGGAGAGCCATCGCCGCCGCAATGGGGACAGGTGAAGGAGAAGCGCTTCCGTTCAAAAAGAGCGCCGCATCGGTCGCAGCGCATCTTCGGCTTGATATCCCGGATCGTCAGCCGCGCGCCCTCGCAAAGGGTGCCTTCGGAGATCACGTCAAAGTACATCTGGATGGACTCTCCGATGAATCCCGAGTCTTCTCCCACGACGAGATGGATCGCTTTCACAAGACCGCCCTTTTCACGGGCGGTCTTTTCTGCGATGCGGACGATCTCCAGTGTCACCGGGTACTCATGCATGGGGCTCATCCTTCTTTACAGGTGGACGCGGACGGACGGGACGCACAGGAGCCTTCCCGGTGAGCGTCAGCACGAGGGCTTTGTCCTCGCCTTCCTCCCACTCTTCCTTCATCGCAAGGCACTTCGCCGGACAATTCTCTGCGCATACACCGCACGCCACGCATTTCTCGCGGTCGATCGTCCACTTCCGTGTCTTCCGGTCGATCGTGATCGCCTGCATCGGACAGCTGTGTTCGCAGCGTCCGCAGAAGAGGCATTTTTCGATGGTATTCTTCACATGATACGGATTCTCCGACTGCGGGATGTCCTTTGCCGGTTCCGGGGCAGGGACTGCTTTCGGTGGTTCTGCCGGCTTGGCCGCCGGACGGGCGGGCCGCACCGGCGTTTTCCCGGTGAGCGTCAGCACGAGGGCTTTGTCCTCGCCTTCCTCCCACTCTTCCTTCATCGCAAGGCACTTCGCCGGACAGTTCTCTGCGCATACACCGCACACCACGCATTTCTCGCGGTCGATCGTCCACTTCCGCGTCTTTCGGTCGATCGTGATCGCCTGCATCGGGCAGCTGTGCTCACAGCGTCCGCAGAAGAGGCATTTCTCGATGGTATTCTTCACATGATGCGGATTCTCCGACTGCGACACGTCCTTTGCCGGTTCCGAGGCAGGGACTGCTTTACAAGGTTCTGCCTTCGGTGGTTCTGCAGCAGGCTTTGCCGCTTCCGCCGGTTTTGCCGCCGGACGGGCGGGACGCACAGGAGCCTTTCCGGTGAGCGTCAGCACGAGGGCTTTGTCCTCGCCTTCCTCCCACTCTTCTTTCATCGTGAGGCACTTCGCCGGACAGTTCTCTGCACATACGCCGCACGCCACGCATTTCTCGCGGTCGATCGTCCACTTCCGCGTCTTTCTATCAATCGTGATCGCCTGCATCGGGCAGCTGTGCTCACAGCGCCCGCAGAAGAGGCATTTCTCGATGTCATTTTTCACATGATGCGGATTCTCCGACTGCGGCACGTCCTTTGCCGGTTCCGGGGCAGGAGCTGCCTTCGCCGGTTCTGCTGGCTTGGCCGGCGGCGCCGGGCGCACGCGCGGGCGGCGGGTCAGGACCTTGCCCTGATAGGTGGTGACAGCGGCTTTATTTTCTCCTTCTCCCCATGTATCTTCGAGGGAAAGGCACTTCGCCGGACAGTCAAGCGCGCAGGCGCCGCAGGTGATGCACTTGTTCCGATCGATCGTCCATGTACGGTTTCTGCGGTCGATCGTGATGGCGTCCACCGGACAGGTCTTTTCGCACTTGCCGCAGAAGAGGCATTTTCCGATGTCATTTTTTACGTGGTTGTCAGCTACAGCCGCTTCCGTAGCTGCCGGCGGCTGCGTTTCCTTTATGACGGGCTGCCCCGCGGGTCTTCTTCGGATCTTCGAGACGCCGTGAACGGTGATCTCTGTCCGATTTCCCAGGTAGCAGCCGAGCGAGAGACACTTTCTCGGGCAGTTATCGATACAGGTACCGCAGTTCACACAGGCTTCCAGATCGATGCGCCATGTACGGTTCGCACGGTCGACGGTGATGGCGCCCGCCGGACAGTTTCTTTCACACATGCCGCAGAAAACGCACTTCATCACATTATTGACGATATGGCTTCGGTCATCCATCGCAAGCATGGCTGTATTCTGCGCGGCGACAGTCTTCTTGACTTCGCTGACGCCCTCCTTCTTGACGGCGGTCAGGATGATCTCCGTCTTTTTAAGACCCGGCATCGCATAGTGCGGATCCATGGAGAGACACTTTTTCGGGCACGCCTCCACACACGCGCCGCACTGAATGCAGGAGAAAGGATCGATCCTCCACTCGCCTGTCTTTCTATCGACAGTGAGTGCGCCGGAGGGACAGCTTCTCTCGCACATGCCGCAGAGAATGCACTGGCTGACGTCATTCACCACGCGCCCGCGAACGCCTTGACAGAAGGTCTTCGGTGCCAGCGGATACTCCGAGGTCACAGGAGGCTTGAATAAATTCGCCACGGCCTGTTTGATATATACCAGGTAACTCATATGTGAAAGCCTCCTTTTGACTTGGGGAAAAATAAGGGTTCAGGTTGATGGGTTCAGGTTGATGGTGCGGCGCATCATACTTTGGAAGCGCCGCGAGTTCTATATAAAGCCCCTTCCCCTCGGGAAGGGGGTACTATACGGGGAAGCCTGTCATCCTCCATTCAAATTCGCTTCGCGAATCTTGCGATGCTGCGCATCGCCAACCTCCGCCCCTTCGGGGCACCTCCTTCCAGAGGAAGGAGGGAGAGCGTGAAGCGCCATTATATTTGCGGCGAAGCCGCCACCACCATTTCGCATTTCTAGGGAAGCACTGATTCCCCAACTGTTCCACCGCACCCCTGAACCCTAAACCCTAAACCTTGAACCTTGAACCTTGAACCCGACCTATCTTTCGCAGCAGCTGATGCAGGGGTCGATGGTCAGGATGATATTCGGCACATCGGCGAGGTCGCAGCCCTGCAGCATTTTGACAAGGGCCGCGATATTGCAGTTCGTCGGGGTGCGGAGACGGAAGCGCTCGAGGTTCTTGGTGCCATTTCCCTTGACATAGTAGATGGCTTCGCCGCGCGGCTGCTCGACGCGGGTGAAAAATTCGCCCTTGGGCGGGACGCCGCGGACAGGCGATGCGATCGCGCCTTCCGGGAGATTTTCGAGCGCGCCTAGAATGATGTCGATAGACTGGTAGAGCTCGCGGATGCGTACCTTCGTGCGGGCGAGGCAGTCGCCGGTCTGCTCCAGGACCGGATGAAATCCCAGATCCCTGTATGCGCCGTCATCATCGGCCATGCGGTAATCATTCGGGACGCCGCTGGCGCGTGCCATCGGGCCGACACAGCCCAGATCCATCGCCTCATTCATCGAAAGGATACCGACTCCCTCCAGACGCGTCTGGATGGTATCGTCATAGAGAAAGACAGACGCCATCTCTTCGATCTCCTTGGTGAGGCCGGTGAGCCTCTCCTCGATACTCTTCTTCATGGCATCCGTGAGGTCACGGCGCACGCCGCCCACCTCGCAGACGGAGAAGATGACGCGGCCGCCGGTCGTTTCTTCGAAAATATCCAAGATCGTCTCGCGAAGCCGCCAGCAGTGCATGAAAAGACTCTCGAAGCCCAGCGCATCCGCGCCAAGCCCGAGCCACAGGAGATGGCTGTGCAGGCGGGAAAGCTCATGCCAGATCGTACGCAGGTAGCTCGCACGGCGCGGCACGTCGATCTCCATCAGCCCTTCGACGGCCTTCGCATAGCCCCAGCCATGCCCGAAGGAGCAGATGCCGCAGACGCGCTCTGCGACATAGATGAACTGCTTGAAATCGCGCTTCTCGACCAGCTTTTCCAGTCCGCGGTGGACGTAACCGATGGACGGCACGGCGCGGACGACTTTCTCATCCTTCAGCTCCAGATCCAGATGAATCGGCTCCGGCAGGACCGGATGCTGCGGGCCAAAGGAAACGGTAGTGAGTTCAGCCATTGCCATCCTCCTTCTTCACGACAGATGCATCGACGCCAAGACCGCTGCGAAGGTTCACCTTCACGGCCTGCTTCGCATGGACGGCATTCGACAGGTCATGCCACGGCGTCTTCTGCGCAAGGTGGTAGAAATGCCCGCCATAGTCCACATCGGGCGCGATGAAACGGACATCCAGCCCGAAAAGATCGTGGATCTCATTCTCCCACACAAAGGCGTACCAGTACAGGCTCGTGATGCTCATGACGGAGCCGTCGAGCGCCGCGGTCAGGCGCAGGTGGTAGAGGAAATAATTTTTGTCAAAGGTGTATGTCAGTTCGAAGCCCTCCGTGGTACGGGTGCAGAGGATCTGTACCAAGCGGCAGCCTTCTTTTTTGAATCGCGCCACACGCTCCAAGAGGTCTTCCGGGCGAATGGTGATAAACTGCTGTTTCATAGATGTTCTCCTTTGGGAGGGGGATAGAAATAGGTTCGGGATTCAGGGTTCAGGGTTCAGGAGCGGCGCATAAAAATCAGAAGCGCTGCAAAGTATAAATAAGGCGATGCCCGAAGGTGTTATTCAAGCTACAAGTCACTAGTCACTCGGCACCACTAATCCCTAATCCCTAGCTACTCATCCCTGCTTTCAAACTTCAGGGTGATAGTGCGGCGCGTTATAAATATTTCGCACCGCACCATAGCCTTGAACCCGCCAACCTGAACCCATCAACCTTTTCTCAGTTTCTTCTGCTTTTCTTCCAGCACGGAAAGGCCTTTTACGACGCCATCGATGATGGCCTCCGGACGTGCGGCGCATCCGGGGACGTAGACATCGACGGGGATCGCCTTGTCCATGCCGCCAAGCATATTATAGCACTCGCGGAAGATGCCGCCGCTACAGGCGCAGGTCCCGACGGCGATCACCACCTTCGGCTCCGGCATCTGTTCATAGATCTGGCGGACGACAGGCAGGTTCTGTGCGTTCACGCCGCCGGTGACAAGGAAAATATCGGCGTGCTTCGGGTCGCCGGTATTGACGATGCCAAAGCGCTCCACGTCATAGAGCGGTGTCAGGCACGCAAGCACCTCGATATCACAGCCGTTGCAGGATGATCCGTCATAGTGGATCAGCCAGGGAGATTTCTTTTCAAAGCTCATACATGACCTCCGGGATGGAGTGAATTGGGATAGGGTGTTATTGGATTCAGGGTTAGCCCACGGGACGTGCTGCCCTTTGATTGTGGGTGAAAGCCTCGCGCGCTCTCTAGTTAGGAGTTAGGAGTGGTGGTGCGGCGCATAAAAATATGGAAGCGCCGCGAGTATATATGGGGCGATGCCCGAAGGTGGTATTTAAATCACTAGTCACTAGCCACTAATCCCTAGCCACCAGCCACTAATCCCTAGCCACTAATCCCTAGCCACTAATCCCTAGCCACTAATCCCTAGCTACCAGTCACTAGTCACTAGTCACTAGCGACTCATCCCTGTTTTCAAACTTGTGGTGGCGGCTTCGCCGCCATTTTATATTCGGTGCCAAGCGCGACGCCGCTCACTTGAACCCATCAACCTGAACCAGACAACCTTTATTTGAAATACATCAAAAATGCGATATTCAGAAAGCCTGCCATGAGACCGACGAGCCAGGTGGAGGCGAGCATGCGCTCCCACTTGATGCGGGCGCAGCAGTTGTCAATGAGGATCTCTGCGAAGAAAACGATCTCGCAGATGGCAAGACCGAGAAGCCATGTCCACCAGGTATCCGATGCGAAGAAGAGGAGCACGAGGCCGAAGAGGAACACATTCTCATACCAGTGCGCGATCTCGACGACGGCCAGGGTACGGCCGGAGATCTCTGTCTTAAGACCGCCGATGAGCTCCTGATGCGCTTCATGCGACATGGAGATATCGAAGGGCGATTTCCTGAATTTAATAAGAAGGATGAAGCAGAGACCGAAGAAGATGCCCGGCATACGCAGGATATTCATATGGGTGCCCGTCAGGATGTCTCCGACGGAGAAGCTGCCGCTGGCGAGGTAAAAGCCGAGCGCCACCATGAGGAGCATCGGTTCATACGCCATGGTCTGCACGAGCTCACGCTCCGCACCGATCTGGCTGTAGGGGGAGTCGACGGCATACGCCGCGATGATGAGGCAGACACTCGCCATGGTCAGTGTGAATACGACGAGCAGGATATCGCCCTGCGCGAAGAAGAGGGTACCGGTCAGAAGGACGAAAAGAAGGAAGCCGAAGATGTAGAAGCCTTCCGCCTTATTGACGGCGATCGGCTGCTTTCCCCACAGCTTCAGGAAATCATAGAAGGGCTGCAGGAGGGGCGGCCCCTTTCTTCGCTGCATACGGGCGGAGATGATGCGGTCGCACCCGGAAAGCAGTCCGCCGAGGATCGGCGCTAAGAGGAGGTACAGGAGACCCCCTGCGATAGGCATCAGGAAGTCAGACATGGAATGCACCTCCTACAGTCAAAGACAGCTCCATCAGGACGCAGGCAAGGGCTGCGGTGTAGCCCAGGAGCTTCATGCGGTCTTCACCGAACCAGCTCTCCAGATACCAGTTCCGCAATGTGACGGGGACGACACGTCCGCCGGCGCCGCGATAGGCATTGTCACTTCCGAGGTTTTCCCCGGAAAGATTTGTGACGACCTGTTTCTTCTCACGGCTTTTGCCGAAGCGCAGCGGCAGGACGACCAGAAGGAAGACCATGAGCGACATGATCCAGAGATTGCTCTGCGCGATGACCTCTGCCGTCGCATGATAGGTGAGTGCAAGGTATGGGATGACGCCGTATTCCGAAACGAGCGGGAAGAGCACGCAGACGATGAGCGTCAGTGCTGCCAGCGTTTTGAGCGCCGTCCATTCGACGCCAAGGATCCCTCGCTCGCGGTTTTCATTCGTCGGGACAAAGGTCGTGATCTTGCCGAGCCACTTCGTCCAGTAGAAGAGCGTGGTCGCCGAGCCGTAGACGAGGACGAGGAGAAGCAGCGGCTGTCCTGCATCGACGAAGGCTTTCATAGCGGCCCACTTGGAGATCAGCATGCCGAACGGTGCGAGGAACATCCCGCAGATGCCGATCACCATGCAGAGCGAAAGGCGCGGCATGGAATTGAAGATCCCATCGAAATTCTCCAGATCGCGGCTGCCGAGCTGCTGCTCTGCGGTGCCGACCGTGAGGAAGAGGAGAGACTTGGCGACTGCGTGGAAGATGACGATCATGATCGCCGTCCAAGCGGCTTCATAGGAGCCTGTGCCTGCGCAGCAGACGATCAGACCGAGATTCGAGATCGTGGAATAGGCGAGCACCTTTTTCCCATCGGACTGGGAAATGGCGGCGCAGGAAGCGAAGAAGAAGGTGATCCCGCCCACCAGCATCGCCATGATGCCGACATGGTTGTCCCCCAAGATCGGCGCGAGCTTGATGATGAGGAAGACACCCGCCTTGACCATGGTCGAAGAGTGCAGGAGCGCCGAGGTCGGCGTCGGTGCCACCATCGCCCCCAGAAGCCATCCGGAGAAGGGCATCATCGCCGACTTTGTGAATCCGCAGAAGACGAGGAGCGCTGCGATAAGCTCGACCGGTTCACGGCTGCGGCCCAGATTCACCAAGAGGGACAGCTCGACCGTGTAGTATTTCTCCCCCAGAAGGACGATCGCCAATGCAAAGGCAAGCCCGCCCAAAAGGTTCATCCAGAGCGCCTTGCAGGAATTGTGGATCGCTTCATTCGTCTGCGAATAGCCGATCAGAAGGAAGGAGCAGAGAGATGTGATCTCCCAGAAGGTGTACATGAAGAGCAGATTGTTCGACATGACAAGGCCAAACATCGCTGCCAGAAAGAGAAAGACCACAAAGAAGAAAAAGCCGCGCCGGTCAGGGATCCCCGCATGCTTTCGATGGTACTGCGCCATGTAGCCCAAAGAGTACACCGCGATGAGTCCGCCGATGATGCCGGCGATCAGGATCATGATGATGGCAAAGTGATCGATGATGAAATCCCATGATACGTAGATGCGATCGCCCATATGCCATTCAAAGGCCGCCACGATCACAAACTGCACAAGCCCCAGAAGCGCGATGCTGTAGCGTTTGAATTTCTTCGCATAGTAGCAGACCGCCAGGATGACAAGGAAGTCTGCCGCCAGCATCACCGCTTTCAGCAGCTCACTATCCACGCCGATCTTCACCGGCTCATCAAAGCAGGTGACGGCAACGGCAAGTGCGAGCCCCATCATCACCGCTGCCGAGCCTTTCACGAGCAGGGTGCGGAAGGAGGCATCGCGTGTCAAGAGCAGGATCACGGCCGTTGCAAGCGGCAAAAGAACCAGCAAGAGGGGTAGAAGCATAAGATCGACCTCCGAAGTGACCATGAGAAATGAGAGAGTCTCTCAATAAGTGCATGTGATTTATATAGTGTGTATACATATTTTTGTATATTTTCGCTATTGATATATACTTTATACTAAATGAATCAACAATGCAAGCGCAAAATGATTTCGATAGACGCTGGGCAGAACGAAAAGGGCAGCTGCGACAAAATGCAAAAGCAGCTTGTCGTATCTGCCCTCTTTGGGAAGTGACTGGGGACTGGGGACTAGTGACTGGGAATTAGTAGCTAGGGATTAGGAATTAGGGAATCTCGAGTGACTAGTGACTTGTGACTTGAATACCGCCTTCGGGCATCGCCACTGTCTATACTTCGCGGCGCTTCTATACGTTTATGCGCCGCACCACCATTTCGCATTTCTCATTTCTAATTTCTAATTCAAAGAGCAGCATGCCCCCAAAAACATTGACTCACTGTTTCCCCAGCACATCCGCCATCACGCGCTTGAGCGCCCTTATATCGAAGGGCTTTGCCACATGGGCATTCATGCCGAGCGCGATGGCCTTCGCCTTGTCTTCGGCGAAAGCATTGGCCGTCATGGCGATGATGGGGATCTTCGAAAGCCTTGGATCCTCCAGATGGCGAATGATGGTGGTCGCCTTGTAGCCATCCATATTCGGCATCTGGATGTCCATGAGGATGAGATCATACCAGAGCGGCTCTCGTTTCTCAAGCATCGCCAAACACTCGATGCCATCTCTGGCGCGCTCCACAAGAAGCCCGGCCTCCTTTAGAAGCTCTTCTGCGATCTCTGCATTGAGATCATTGTCTTCCGCAAGAAGGATGCGGCGGCCTTGGAGTGCGGTATCCGGCAGGGCGGAGTCTTCTGCAGGGAATGCCTCTTCCGGCCCTTTGGCGATGCGGTGCGGGATCCTGACCGTAAAGGTGGTGCCCTTGCCCGGCTCACTCTCGACCGCAATGGTGCCGCCCATGAGCTCTGTCAGCTTCTTGGCGATGCCCATACCGAGGCCAAAGCCCGGCCGTCGGCTCTCCGTGCTGCTCCTCTCGCGCGTGAAGGCTTCGAAAATGTGCGCGAGGAATTCCTTCGTCATACCGATGCCATTGTCCCGGATGGTCGTCGTGAAGAGCTCGATGCCCTCTTGGGCCGGAGCGGAGCAGATATCGAAAGACACCCTCCCTCCGGGCGGTGTGTACTTGCATGCATTCGAGAGAAGATTCAGCAGGATCTCCTGCAGCTTCACCTTATCGGCATAGATGAAGCGCTGCGGCGTCCGAAGCGTCCTTGTGAAGGAGATCTGTCTGTCCCTCATCTGATTTTCAAAAAGGCAGCCGACAGACTCATAGAGCTCTTTCATGTCGATGATCGACTCCTCGATACCGCTCTTGCCGCTTTCGATGCGCGCAAGCTCAAGGACATTGTTGATAAGAGAAAGCAGGAATTCACCGGACTTCTCGATCTTTTCTGTATAGTCCAGGATCCTCTCCGGCTTGTCCTTGTACATGCGAAGCAGGTGGGAGAAGCCGAGGATCGCATTCATCGGCGTGCGGATATCATGCGACATATTGAAGAGGAAGGTGGACTTCGCCTTATTGGCGAGTTCGACCTGGCGGAGCGCTTCTTCCAGCTGCTGCTGTTTCTTCCTCTCCTCATGGATGATCTGATCCAGCGCGCGGTGGCCTATGATGACCTCGAAATGATCTTCATCCTGCTGAGAAAGCACCGCCCGCGCTTCGAAATACTCATTCCCCGCAGGATTCGGACGCACATGGCAGCGGACACTGTACGTCTTATGCCGGAGAAGCTCCTCCTCGAGGCGAGCGGGTGAGAGGAGGACTGCCATCTCTTCGCGATCCGCCTCATGCACCAGATGCTCGCAGGCATAGCGGATCCATTCACTATAGCGATAATGCATATCCTCGAGCTTTCGCCCTATATGCGTATCCTCCATGCCCCGGATCAGCTCGATGGTATCCTGCCGGAGATCCGTCAGGAAGATCACAGAGAAATCCTGCCCCAGTGCATTCATCACGGCCTGGTACTGCATCTCCTTCTGCTTGGCGCGGTCGATGGGATTCACCATGTACAGGAGATCTTTCGCGCGCCCCTTCTCATCTCTCGTCTTCACGATGAATCGCGCCTGCCGCCACTCTCCCGTGCGCGCACGATACGTGGTCGTGATGGTGTCTTCCTGCGAAAGGCGCGTGACAAGCGTCCTCGTATCCACAAAATCGCGCATGTGGTCCCAATATTCCTCGGAAACGATATACCGCAGTATATCCTCAAATGCCTGCGACGCCGCACACACCTTCCTGCTCGCCTGATACCCTTCACCGACACTAGCGATCCTCTCGCAGGTGTCTTTTTCCAGATCGACGAGGTAGATCACCCAGTAGATCTTGCTGATCGCAGAAATGACTTCATGCGACCGGCGTTCAGATGCGAGTGCCTCCTCGAGGCGCCGCTGGTGTCTGCCCTCTTCCCTGATCAGATCATCGATCGGTCTGATCCCGATGACGACCTTAAAGCTCGTCTCATCCTGATGCACACGGATGGCCTTCAGCTCGAAGTATTCATTCCCCTCGCGGTTCCCTTTCGTACGCGCCCGATACGTGAACGTTTCCTTCTCCATCAGATGGCGCATCAGTCCCTCAGGGCCCAGCTCCCCATAGAAATCCCCACAGGACTCTTTCACCAGCAGATGATCGCGGATGTATACCATGCGCGCCCGATAAGAGAGCTTCTCCTTGGCAGGCAGAGCCTCATCGATATCCATGCCATGGCTGAACATCCCCTGCTTCACGACCTCTATCGTATCTGTCTTGAGGTCTGCGAAACAGATCACCGTGTAGTCTAAGCAGAGCGACTGCAGGATCGCATTCTCCCTCGCAAGATGACAGAACGCCTGCTCCATAGGAGTTCCCGGCTCCGTCTCAGAACAGAGCGTCTTGTCGAAGTTTTTGATCGACGCAAGGCAGTAGCCCGGTGTCCCTGCCGGCATGATATGGAGATGGATGAAGCGCTTCGTCCTCTGGGCAAAGGTATCGAAATCCAGCGTCTTCCCGTGATAGGCCGCTTCGTAGTAAGGGAAAAGCCACTTGCCGCCGATCTTCGGCAAAAGCTCGATGCCCGATCTGCCGAGCAGCTTCTCAAGAGGGATAGAGAGATGCTTTGCTTCCGCCTCATTGGCATAGGCAAAACGCCAGTCCACCGGTTTTCCCGCCTCATCCACCTCGACATGGATGACATAGATGGGCACCGGACTCTCCCAGACCGCTGCCCCCAGCATCTTCAAGTAGACCTCGTCCTTCATGGCTTCCCCCTTACGGCACGCACAAAAAAAGCATGTATAAATTCTTTTTTATTATACATGCCTGCACCGAAAAAAGAAAACGAAAAAGATCCCTCGGCTGCGCTCGGGATGACGATACGGAAAGGGCTGTCTCACATTCCCTTTCATCCCGCGGCGGGAGTGAGCCTCCGCCCCTTCGAACCGCCTCCTTCCGGGGGAAGGAGGGAGTATGCCGCCTTCTCGCATCGTCATTTCGAGCGAAAGCGAGAAATCTTTTTCGTTCGCGGTCAAGAACCGCGGTGAGGAGAGGGATCACGGGAAGCACCGCACTCCCTGCAGCGCGGGATGCCGATACGTGAAAGGACTGTCTCGCATTCCTTTTCATCCCGCGGCGGGAGCCAACCTCCGCCCCTTCGGGGCACCTCCTTCCGGGGGAAGGAGGGAGTATGCCGCCTTCCCCCCACGCCCTTTTTCCCCATTTAAATACCCGCACCGGATGGCGGCCGGTGCGGGCTGTATTTTTGGAGTCTTCGGAATGGTCTAGTCATAAGACCATAGGACTATGATCCTATGAGAATGCGGAACGGAACAAGCCTATGTTCCTCAGAGATCCACCGTTGACAGCCGGTTTCACTCTGCCGGACCGCAGCCGGCAAGGAGAGATGGGAGCGCAGGATGGAAAATCATACAGGAACACATAAGGAAAGCACTGACCTCATGCGGAAAAGAAGAGCAAGCCTTGGTAAAAGGCGCACGGAAACGCAGATGTGCTATGACTTCTACAGCCCCCGACTCTGGTGCCTTGGGAGTCATGTCACGCTGCGAGGCCGCCCTCGTTCTTTCTTTCCTTTGCGTTCTTCCGCACCGGCTAGACAGATTTACCGGAGAGGACAGACAGAGCATCCCAAAGGCCTTCCCTGTGAAGCACGGGAAAACGCTACGGGATCCTCCGTCTCACAGTCGAAAAATTTCGGAGACGAAGCTCATGAAAGAGAGTCTGCTCATTTCTCAGGCGATCGCTGCACCCATCCTGCCGATCTACTTTATCGGCGGCAAATGCCCCGGGCTCCTGATCCACACGCAGAGTTCTTTCGGACAGATTTTCTCATCAAACGATCTGACATGTCTACTTGGTTCTATTATACACCATTTTTCACTTGAAAAAGTGAACAATTTGACCTGCATAACAAAAGCCCCGCGGCGGCGGGGCTTTTCTGGCTATCGAAAATTTCTTGAGATGCTTATGAGAAACGAGGTTGCGTGCCGTCCCATTGACCGCAGACGAAAGAGGGGGGGAGGTTCTATGGATTCAACGGGGTCGGTGCGGCGCATTTCGTCATCCTGAGCGGAGAAAAACGTCGTATGTTAAGGAATGGCAAAAGATTTCTCGCTTTGCTCGAAATGACGATACGAGAGTCCCCTAGTCCCTCATCCCTAGTCCCTGCTTTCAAACTTTTTGGGCTATCCTTTTCCCGTATCGTCATCCCGAGCGCAGCCGAGGGATCTTTCTTGCACTGCGGTCAGTATCACATAGGCACGGGCAGGGAAACGGCGTCTTGGTGCCACGTATTTCTGCGTTCACACATGCATCGTTTATCGGTCTGCAAGGAAGATTTCTCGCTTCGCTCGAAATGACGATACGAGAGTCTCCTAGTCTCTAGTCACTAGTCCCCAGCCACTACTCGTTTTGTTCCGCCAGTGCCTTCACGAGATGATATACCTCCGCAAAGGGCAGGTGGTTTTTTTCTGCGATGGCCTTCACCGATTCATACTCGGGGTAGAAGCGTCTCTCCCCGGGGAGGGCGACTTCCTTCACCTCCGCGATGCCGAAGGGCGTTTCCACCTGCTTCTGGTTGCGGTGAAGGATGGAGCGCATGACGCTCGGAAATTCGCGGATACCGATGGTCGTCGTTTCTTTGAAGATGATGTCCTCAAGCTCTTCCATCCTGCTCTTCTTGCAGATCACGGTGAGCTCCCACGCGGGACGGTTCTTCTTCATGTAGACCGGGCTGTAATGGACATCGAGCGCACCGGCCTGCATGAGGCGGTCGATGGTATAGCCGAGTGCTTCGCCGGTGCTGTCGTCGATGTCGGTCTCGAGCTTCACGATCTCATCCTTGCCCTCTTCCATGGCATTCCCTTCGATGAGGTATGCGCGGAGGATATTCGTGCGCTCGGTGTAGGCTCTCTTGCCTGCACCAAGGCCTGTACGCACGATGCGGAAGGCCTTCGGCAGCTGGTGCGTCGTGCAGATGGCCGCCGCAATGGCTGCGCCGGTCGGCGTGACGTATTCCCCCTTCGCCTCCATGATGGTGAGCGGCATATCGTAGGCTTCGATGATATTCATGGTCGCCGGGACGGGGACGGGCAGCACGCCGTGCTGGCAGCGGACGGTGCCTCTGCCCTCGGTGAGGCAGGGGATGATGACATCCGTGATCCCCAGGCTGTCAAAGGTGACCGCCGCGGCAATGATATCTACGATGGAGTCGATGGCACCGACTTCATGGAAATGCACCTCTTCCAGCGGCATGTGATGGGCGAGAGACTCTGCTTCCGCTACGATGTGGAACATTTTGCCCGCCAGTGCTTTCGCCGAGTCTGTCATGTCCGTCGCGTCGATGATGTCTAAGATCTCTGCCAGATGGCGTCCGTGGTGGTGGTGATGCTCATGGTGATGATGAGACTCTTCGCCTCCGTGTCCGTGGCAATAATGCGCTTCTTCGTCTTCATGGCAGTGGCAATGATGTGCTTCTTCCTCGTGACAGTGGCAGTGGTGCGCTTCCTCGTCCTCGTGACAGTGGCAGTGATGTGCTTCCTCGTCCTCGTGGCAATGGCAGTGAGGCGCTTCCTCGTCCTCATGGCAGTGGCAGTGATGCGCTTCCTCGTCCTCATGGCAGTGGCAGTGATGCGCTTCCTCGTCCTCGCGGCAATGGCAGTGATGCACTTCCTCGTCCTCATGGCAGTGGCAATGATGCGCTTCCTCGTCCTCATGGCAATGGCAGTGATGTGCTTCTTCGTCCTCGCATCCGTGGCAGTGATGCTCTTCCTCCTGCGGGGCTACAGCGGTCACCGGTGCCGAGCCATAGAGGTAGGCCATATCATGGTCATGATTTTCATGGGCTGCATCCAGAATGACATTGAAATCACAGCACGCAATGCCGGATTTCTTGACGCTGGAGATCTCCACCATGAAACCGTCCGCGGGGATGGAATTCAGCGCGCGTTCCAGTGCCTCCGGGTCTGCACCGAGGTCGATCATCGCTGCGACGAACATATCTCCGCTGATGCCGGAGGAAGTTTCAAGGTATAATGTTTTTCCCATATGGTTTCTCCTTGTTGGTTGTTGATTATTGGTTGGAATCAGGAGTGACTGGTGACTGGATTCTAGTCGCTAGGGACTAGTGGCTAGGGATTAGGAGCTTCGAGTGACTGGTGACTTGAATACGACTTTCGGGCATCGCCCCGTTTCGTCATCCTGAGCGGCGAGAAACGTCGCACTTGAGATAACGAATGCCAGAACAGTTGCGACCTCGTCATCGATCTCGGCGAAGCCGCCACCTTCATTCCTCATTCCTAATTATGGCACGTAATCATAACAAGAAATATGGCGATATGGTTACTTTCAAATCCGTCCCATTTCCGCCAATCGGTTGATCTGTGTCGCCACATAGCCGGCACCGAAGCCATTGTCGATATTGACGGTGACGATGCCGTTCGCGCAGGAATTGATCATCGTTAAGAGCGCCGAAAGGCCGTGGAAGCTGGCGCCGTAGCCCACCGACGTCGGCACTGCGATGACGGGATTCTTCACAAGTCCGCCAATGACCGAGGCGAGCGCCCCTTCCATGCCTGCCACCGCGATGACGCAGTTCGCACGGCGCACGATCGCCTCCTTCGAAAGGATGCGGTGGATGCCGCTGACGCCCACATCATAGACACGTTCGACATGCGTCCCGAAGTACTCTGCCGTCTGTGCCGCTTCCTCTGCGACGGAAATATCTGCCGTGCCGCCCGTACAGATGGCCACGCAGCCGATGTGCTCCTTCTCCTTTTCCAGCTTTAGGATATGCGACACCGGATCATAGGAGATCTCCGGCAGGAATTCCTTCACGATCTCATACTGGTGGGGAGAGGCGCGGGTGCCGAAGACTTCCCCTTCCACCTCATAGAGCCTTCGGAAGATCTGTCCGATGAATTCGTCAGATTTCCCTTGGCAGTAGATCACTTCTGCAAAGCCGGAACGCTTCTTCCGATCCGTATCGAGCTTGGCAAATCCCATTTCCTCATAGGATCGCTCCGCCGGATTCTCACGGATGAGCGCCTCTGCCGCAGAGAGCGACAGCGTGCCGGACTTCACTTGGGTCAATATCTCTTGAATACTCATATATGTGTCCTTTGGTTGATTGGTTGTTGGTTCAGGGTTCAGGGTTAGTCCACGGAGTGTGCTGCCCTTTGATTGCGTTTGAAAGTTTCGCTTGAATGAGAAATTAGAAATGAGAAATGCGAAATGATGGTGCGGCGCATAAAAATATGGAAGCGCCACGGAGTATAAATAGTGGCGATGCCCGAAAGTAATATTCAAGTCACCAGTCACTAGTTACTCGAGGCTCCTAATCCCTAGTCACTAGTCACTAGCCACAAGTCCCTATTTCCCATCCATCGACCCCGAGCGGAACCCTTCCAGGTCCATGGTCACGTAGCGAAAGCCCAGCGCATGAAAGCGCGCGATGACTGCCTCACGATTTTCCACGAGCTTTGGGAGCTGAGCGGGGAGCACCTCGATGCGGGCGATATCTCCATGGCAGCGCACGCGAAACTGCAAAAATCCCAGATCGAAAAGCAGCTGCTCCGCCGCTTCGACCGCGCGGAGCTTCTCCTCCGTGATCCTCGTGCCATAGGGGAAACGGGTCGCCAGGCACGCAAAGGATGGCTTATTCCATGTGGGAAGTCCTTCCTTCTCCGACAGGATGCGGATCTCCTCCTTCGTGAGCGCCGCCTCCTTCAAGGGGCTCACGACGCCCAGCTCGGCAAGCGCTTTCAGCCCGGGACGATAGCCCTTCGTATCACTGAAATTTGTCCCGTCGATGATATAAGCGATCTGATGCTCCTTCGCCAGCTCGCCAAGAGACGAGAAGAGATAGGTCTTGCACCAGTAGCAGCGATCCTTCGGATTGTCAGCAAAGCCCGGCGCAGCGAACTGATCCCTTTCCACGATCACCTGCCGGATGCCGCGGGACGTGCAGAAATCCTTCGCCTCTTCGATCTCCCGCGCGGGGACGGAATTCAGCTTCATCGTCACCGCGACCGCCTGATCGCCGAGCACCTTAGAGGCTTCATGAAGAAGAAAGGTCGAGTCCACACCGCCGGAAAAAGCGACGGCGACCGAGCCAAGTGTTTTCAAATGTGCTTCAAGCGTTTTCTGCTTGAGAAGAATGCTCTCATGGACCATTAGAAAGTCTCCTTTGTTAGGGTTAGCCCCGGGGATGTGCTGTCCCTTGATGATTTGTGAAACAGGGGGAATGGGTTCAGAGGGTTCAGAGGGGGGCAGCGCATAAATCATGATGATACCCGAATGTTGTATTTAGTCACCAGTCACTCGAAGCTCCTAATCCCTAGCCACTAGTCCCTAGCTACTAGAATCCAGTCACCGGAAAATATACTTCTTTCGCGTCTTGAAAAGCAAGACAGAAAGTCCGACGGCCGTGACGAACCAGCTCAGCGGATACACCGTCATAAGGCAGTCAAAGCTGGGGATGGCAGGAAATACGGTCCCCATGTAAAGGATACGGAAACCGCAGATCCCGACGATCGTGATGAGCGCCGGAGAGAGTGAATTGCCAAAGCCACGGAGATAGGCGGAGATCATTTCGATGGCCAGATTCAAAGGCTCCGCCAGAATGATATAGCCCATGCGAGTGACGCCATAGCTGATGACCATCACATCGCTGGTAAAAAGCGCAAGCAGTGATGGCGAAAAATACAGGATGGGCGCTCCGATGATGACGCAGACGACCAGATTCTGCAAGGTGGTGATAACCCCGACGCGGCGGCAGCGCGCCATGTCGCCGGCCCCATAGTTCTGACCGACGAATGTCGTACATGCCTGCCCAAAAGCATTGACAAAGATATAGCAAAGAATATCCAGATTGAACGCCGCCGCCGATGCCGCCATGACATCCGCGCCAAGGCTGTTGATCGCCGACTGGATCACGATGTTCGACAGACAGAAGACCGCCGCCTGCACCCCGGCCGGTGTGCCGATGCGAAGGATCTCCCGCAAAATATACAGATCAAAGAACGATGCCCTGCATTCCAGATGGATCACATGCTTGCTGCGAAGCAGGATCGTCACCAGCATGGCGGAAGAAAGAAGTGTCGCACATGTCGTAGAGATCGCCACAGCTGCCACGCCCTGATGAAAAAATGCCACCAGCGTGTAGCTGATGATGACCTTGATGACCCCCGCCAGCGCCAGACAGAAGAGCGGCGTCCTCGTATCTCCCTGACTTCGGAAGATGGCAGACGCAAAATTATAGACCAGGATTCCCGGCAGTGCCAGGAAGAAAATACGCAGATACTCTGCGGAGAGCGGCATGAGCGCATCCGGCACCTGAAGCAGCGAGAGCAGAGGCTCCGCGACAGCTTCGCTCAGACAGGTCATCACGATCCCTGCGGCAAGCGCAAAGGCAAGTGTCGAAAAGACCGCCCGATGGACCCCCTCCCGATCTCCCTTCCCTGTCATTTGGGAGATCACGACATTCGCCCCGATCGAAATACCGATGAAAAATGTCACGATGAGGCTGATGATGGGCGTATTGCTCCCGACAGCCGCCATCGCTTCCTTCCCGACAAACTGCCCCATGATGATGGTGTCGATGGTATTGAACACCTGCTGCAGCATGCCCGTCAGTGCCAGGAGCAGCGCAAAACGGATCGTTTTCCTTCCGATCGGTCCATGCGTCATATCTATTTTTTTCATATATACCTCTTACCCGACAGGCAAAGGGCAGCGATTGGGGTGGGAAGGGAAATCGCCTCTGCGCCCCGAAGCCGCCGGATGGCCTGCTACATATATTCCTTATTATATCATTCCTGACAACCTGTCCTGCAAGTGCGCCGCCTCTTGCCAAGACCGGCCATTGGCTCTATTATATAGAGGAACCGTCATTTATGTACATGCCTTCTGGCTATCGAAAGGCATGCCTAAATAGTGACTAGTGACCGGGGACTGGATTCTAGTAGCTAGGGACTAGTGGCTAGGGATTAGGAGTGGCTGGTGACATCCGACTCCCGTATCGTCATTTCGAGCGAAGCCCTCAAATCTTTGTCATTCGCATTCAAGTGGTCGATGTCAGGAACCCCCCCAAACGGAAAGCCTGTTATCTCAAACCTTCGGGCATCGCCCCTTTACAAAAATCGACGCGGAGCGGCGTTCGTGTGCTTTCATAAATCGCCTGCTTGAGACACTCCTTCCCGCTCGCTTGCATGCCGCCAGTGCCCTATCCGCCCCTACGGGGCACCTTCCCCTCGAAGGGAAGGCTGGCGATACGGGGGAAACCTGCCATCGCAAACTTTCGGGCATCGCCCCTTATATATTTGCGGCGAAGCCGCCACCTTCATTCCTCATTCGAGCAAAGATTTCATCCCCCATCAAGGTAATGCTATTAAGTTAAAGAAATCGTTAGCTACGTAACGTCTTGCTTCCCCCTTCGGGGGAAGTGCCGAAGGCAATAGGGGCATGCCAGCGGTATAGCGTACTATGTTGAATAGTCCGATGCCATCGATATTCCAACACTTTCATACAATACCGCTACGTAGCCCCCTCACCCCTTCGGGGAGCTCCCCCGATGGGGAGCCAAGAACGTTCTTCCGCTTAACTTAATAGCATTAGTTCTAAGGGGGGCTGGTGCTGGTTGGTGGTTGTCAGGGGTTCTGAAGGGACTTAAGGTTAGCTGATACCGCTTGAGAACCAAGAATCAAGTACCGCCAACCACCAACCGCCAACCATTCTGAGAGTATGGAGTCACTATGAGTGAGTACGAAAAAAATATCGAAAGGCTCTACCAAGAGCCGGTCTTTGCAAAGGGCGGCGGCGTGTGCCGTTCGCCTTGGGACATTGACTGGCAGGACGAGCCATTTTCTCCGCGGGACGAAACGCTGATTTCTCCCATCAAACTGCCGGGCATCATGAAAGACATCTGGGAAAAGGGCGAGCCGACGAAGACCTCGGCTGTCTACATCCACGTGCCCTTCTGCCGCCTGTCCTGCACCTATTGCGCTTTTTACAAAAAACAGGCGGACGAAGCGGCGCAGCATGCGTATGCGAATCTTCTTGTAAAGGAAATACAATCGCTGCAAAATCGCCCGTACCTTACCAGGTCAAAGATTTCCTCTATTTTCTTTGGCGGAGGCACGCCGGGCATTTTATCTGCTGCGGATATTTCCTCTATCATGGAGGCTATTCACGAGGTGCTGCCTTTAACAAAGGACGCAGAAATCACGATGGAGTCGAGCCTTTCTGACATGACGGAAGAAAAAATGGATGCCGCGATTTCCTGCGGAGTGAACCGCTTCAGTTTCGGCGTGCAGTCCTTTGATACGAAGATTCGAAACGCTGTCGGCCGGCCACTCCCGCGAGAAGAGGTGCTAAAGAAGCTTTCGGCGTTTGCAAAAAAAGACGCCCTGATGATTCTTGATCTGATTTATGGCCTTCCCGGCGAGACGGAAGAGACGATGCGGTCGGACATCCGCGATGCCAAGGCATGCGGTATGGCGGGGCTTGACCTCTATCAGCTTCACATCCTGCCCAATTCCCCTTTAGGGAAGCAATTCAAAAGATGGGGGAAGAGCTTAGAAATCGCTGTGCTGCAAAGTCTATTCCGCACCGCTGAGGACGAACTCGGAAGGAGCGGTGCTGCCAATATTTCCTGCACCCACTGGAAATGGCATCCGGCGGAACGAAGCTTGTACAATACCCTCTCTTCTAGCGGGGGCGATATCCTGCCCCTCGGCATGGCTTGCGGCGGGGAAATCGGCGGCGTGGGGCTCATGAAGCCGATGGCGGATGCGATGTATAGCGCCGCGGTCCGCATGGGAAAATTTCTCCCGATGGGTGCAAGGCAAAGCAGCCGTTACCGCGCGTTCTATAAAGCGATAGAAGGTGCGGGCGACCGGGGTGTCATCGAGCCGGCAAGACTTGCGAAAGAGACCGCCCTTCCGGCGGACCTTCTTTTGACGCCGCTTCTCGATCTATGGAAATCCTGGGGCCTCGTCACGGAAGCGGGCGGTGTCTATCGCTACACGAGCAGTGGCCGCTACTGGTACCGTGTGATGATCCGTCGCATGATGCACGCCGCGGACTACATGCTTTTTGGCAAACCCGACACAAAGAAAAAAGCCCATTGGGGCGGCATGATGAATATGAGGTGAATGATGAAATTTTTGATTGTATACTCGAGCCGCACAGGAAATACCCGCCAAGTGGCTGAAGCCCTGTATGCGGCAGCACCGGATGGAAGCACGATTTCTAACGTAGAAACGGCGCCCGCGGCGGATGACTATGACGTGATTTTCGTAGGCTACTGGATGGACCGGGGGACGGCGGATGAAAAGAGCAAGGCATACCTGCGCACGCTTACGAAGAAGAAAGTCGTCCTCTTTGAAACCATGGGCGCAAGTCCCGCCTCCGAGCACGCCTATACCGGCTTTGCGAATGCGGCGACCTGCCTCTCTGAAGGAAATACCATCATGGGCGTCCTTGCCATCCAAGGGGCCGTCGACCCCGCCCTCATCGCCATGATGCGCAAGATGCCCGCTGGCAGTGCTCACAACACCGGTGAAATGGAAAAGACCACAGAAGAAGCCGCCAAACACCCGGACGCCGCGGATTTGGAAAAAGCCAAGGCGTACATGGAAGCCTTCACGGCGAAATACGAGAAGTACTACGGGAAGAAATAGGATGCTGAAGGCTCTCAAGGGACAGATGACGCAAGTGGTATCCTCTTCCTCTAGCCGTCACTTTGGCGTGTAGATTTTCCCTAAGTCGTCTCCTCTTTCTCCGCAGCCTGTGGCTGTGGGGAAGGAGGAGACGACTTTTATCTTGCTATCTGGGAAGTGGTCGACGATCTTCCCCTTGCCCCTAAGGGGAATGCCTTTGAAGCAACCGTCGGAAGAGACCGGTGACGCGGATGCATTCAACGAGGAGAAGAAACGCAAAGAGAAAGACGAGAATTTTTTTCATGGGAAGCCTACTTTGAAAATAAAAATGTCTGGAATCTTCTTCTCTATTCAATGAAATGTATGGGAAATGGGGAAGGAATTTCGCTTTCTCATTCTCATTTAGCGCGTATACGAAACGAGAGTGGCCGCTAACTCTTTGTAGTGATAATAATTTCTTATGAATTTGTAAATTGATTTCTATAACGAAATAGATATACAAAAGCTATTGAAATTTATTTAATTATAAGTAGCTACAAAAAAGATATAAATCATATCTGTCTCGCAAATATGCAAAAAATCTTCGCCAAAAGAGCAAGAAAGAAACTTTAGTATAGCAAAAGGTTTACAATATAAAAAATGAGGAAAATTCGTATGTTGCATTTTGATTTTCATCGTGTATAATCTAGGTAAATCACTTGAGACTTCGGAATTCAGAATCCGGGAAGTCCAAGCGAAAAATGTATGTTGCCGCATACCATATAGGTGGATGATGTACACTGAAAAATGAAGGTCTTTACGATCTTCTGCCGAAGGAGTAACACTATCAGGCGTTCAGTAAGAACACGAAACTGTGTACGGACACGACTCTGGAGAAGCTCGCTGAAAAGATGCGAGGGCCGAAGGTGTTAAAGGATTTCACCCGTAGAAATCCTGAATCTCTCAGGCAAAAGGACAGGGCTGGCACTTGGGTAACTCCCTTGTTTTCATGAACCATGAATTCGCCAGCTTCAGTCTTCTTCGAACATAAGACTGAGTGCGGCGATTTTTTGTTTCTTATCATAATAAGAACAGTTACGGGAACAAGGGGGATTTTACAATGGATATGGTGCAAATCAATCAACTTGTCGGTGAGCTTGACAGCTTCGTATGGGGGCCTGTCATGCTGTGTCTTCTGGTCGGTACGGGTGTCTACATGACACTGAAGCTGCGTTTCCTGACATGGAGAAATCTGCCATACGCATTAAAAACGATCTTTTCGAAGAAGTCCCGCACGACCAAGGTCGGGAGCGGTGACGTCTCTCCTTTCTCTGCGCTGATGACTGCGCTTGCTGCGACCATCGGTACAGGTAATATCGTCGGTGTCGCGACGGCGATGTTCGCCGGCGGCCCGGGCGCTCTGGTCTGGATGTGGATATCCGCATGCTTCGGTCTTACGACCAAGTTCTCTGAATGTATGCTCGGCTTCAAGTTCCGTGAAGTGAATGCCAAGGGTGAAATGAAGGGCGGCCCGATGTTCACCATGAAGAACGGCTTCAAGAACAAAAAAGCCGGCCTCTTCCTGGGTACTGCTTTCGCTCTCTTCGCTGTCCTTGCTTCCTTCGGTATCGGCAACATGACGCAGGCGAATTCGATTTCCACCGCGATCAACACCACCTTCGGCGTATCGAATGAGATCGTGGGCGCAGTCCTGACTGTCATGACCCTCGCTGTCATCGTCGGTGGTATCACTTCGATCTCCAAGGTCTCTTCCGTCGTTGTTCCCGGCATGGCTGTCTTCTACATCCTGGCTGGCCTTTCCTGCATCATTCTTAACATCGAAAACATTCCGCATGGTCTCTACCTCATCGTTATGATGGCTTTCGATCCTACGGCTGTCGAAGGCGGCGTCGTTGGTACCATCACTGTTTCCGTCATGAATGCGATGCGCTATGGCGTAGCGCGCGGCTGCTTCTCCAATGAAGCCGGCCTTGGCTCGGCAGCGATTTCCGCCGCAGCTTCTACCACGGATCATCCGGCAAGACAGGGCTACATCTCCATGACTGGTACCTTCATCGATACCATCGTAGTCTGCACCATCACCGGCCTTACCATCGCCTCCTCCGGCGTGCTCGGCATGGTCGGCGCGGATGGCAAGCCGCTCACCGGCGTAGCACTCACCATGGCAGCATTCTCTTCCAATATCGGCGTCATTGGTTCTTACATCGTTTCCATCGGTATCATCCTCTTTGCTTACTCCACCATCCTCGGTTGGGAATACAATGGTGAAAAGGCTTGGGAATATCTCTTCGGTACCCATAAGTACAACATCATTTACCGCGTGGTCTTCTCTCTGGTAGTTTATGTCGGTGCGACCCAGACCCTCGATCTGGTTTGGAACCTCTCCGATATCGCGAATGCCCTCATGGCGATCCCGAACCTGATCTCCATCCTCGTCCTGGCTCCGGTCATCAAGGAAGAAGTCTTCTCCTTCCAGGCTGTGATCGAAAAGGAAAAGGCAGCGGCACGCAAGGAAGCTCTTGCGGAAGCAGAAGAAGCACAGAAGATCTGATGCCTATATATAAGGTATAAAATAAATATAGTGAAATCCCTTAGGAATGAGCGAGCAGCTGCTGTGAGGCGGCTGCTCCTTTTTGATGGAGCCCTTTCCAAGGAGCGGATCAGGGGTTGCAGGAAGAGGATGAGGAGCCTTGTATAAAAAAGCGTGAGCTCGGGAAGCGACTTCTCGATGCTTCTCTGGCGAGGGGGATGGAGGCATGCCGGTCCCAGTCACTCTCCCCCTGAGGCGAGACAAGCGTACACACCAACTATTGCGAGCGTATACATCAATAAACAAATGATTATAAAAAATGAAAAATATAGAAAAATGGCAAAAATTATATAATGTAAAACATAAGAGAATGAAATCATATAATTTGTTAAACATCGGATTGCAAATTACATGAAAATGTATAGATGATTTGACAAATCTATTGGTTATTCAGCATGGGTGCGCCTATAATGTAGTCATCGATTTTTAATAGGTCAGGGCAATGGCGTCCATGGGGCAGCCGCTCTGGTGCAGGAGGGAAGAAATGAATCTGTCTATTCAAATTTTTCTGTCATTGGTCTTATCTGTGGTGATAGGACTGATGCTGGGAGAGGGTGCGGCGGCTCCGGTCAAGATGTGGATCGCGCCGATCGGCACCATGTTTATCAATCTCATCAAAATGATGATCGTTCCGGTGGTCTTCTGTTCTCTCATCGTGGGCATGACATCCATGGGGGATATGAAGAAGCTGGGGCGCATCGGGGTGAAGACACTCGTCATTTACATGGTGACGACAGCGATCGCGATTGTGATCGGCTTTGCCGTCGCTATGGCGATCGAACCGGGCATTGGCATGGCTCTGCCGACGGCAGAAGCACCGAAGGTGAAGGAAGCGCCGTCGATCATGCAGGTCTTTGTCGCAATGATCCCGTCGAATCCGATCGCTTCCATGGCGAAGGCGGACATCCTTCCGATCATTATCTTTGCGCTCTTCACCGGGGCCGGTATCATTTCCGTCGGAGGAAAGCGTGCGGAGATCCTGATCTCCTTCTTCGATGCGATGGCTGAGGTATGCTACAAGATCATCGCCATGATCATGCGTCTTGCACCGATCGGCGTTTTCTGCTTGTTGCTTCCGGTCGTCGTCATGAATGGCCCGAAGGTGCTGCTTCCGCTCTTATCGGTCATCCTCTGTATGGCGATCGGCTGCTGCATCCATGCCATCGGCGTATACTCGACGCTTGCCGGTGTCTCTGCACACATGAGCCCGCTCACATTCTTCCGCGGCATGTCGGAAGCTATGGCGATCGGCTTCACCACCTGCTCTTCTGCCGGTACGCTTCCTGTCAATATGAAAAATATCCAGACGAAGCTGGGAGTCAAGAGAGATATCGCTTCTTTCGTCCTTCCGCTGGGCGCGACCATCAATATGGACGGGACGGCGCTTTACATGGGCGTTTGTTCCCTTTTCATCGCGAATGTCTTCGGTATCCCGCTGACCTTTGATCAGATGCTCATGATCGTCCTGACCGGGACACTGGCTTCTATCGGTACTGCAGGCGTACCGGGCGCAGGCCTCATCATGCTGGCGATGGTCCTGCAGTCTGTCGGTCTGCCGCTCGAAGGGCTGGCACTGGTAGCCGGCATTGATCGTGTGCTTGACATGTTCCGTACCTGCCTCAATATCACCGGCGACGCAGCGGTCGCTGTGGCTGTCAATGCGACAGAGAAGGATGCGGAAATGGAATAAGCCGTCAAATGCGGAATGGTGCATCTCATCCGCAGATTTTACGATCAAACGCTTCATATTTCCAAATACCAAACATAACAACTCTATACTGACTTGGATGATCCATGGGGAAAAAGACCGAGGGCAATGCCCGAGGCTGCCGAAGGAGTAACACTATCAGGCGTTCAGTGAACACGAAACTCCATGGGGACAAATCTCTGGAGATCTCTTCAATGAGAGCCGAAGGGGCATAGGCGGAAACGCTGTAATCTCTCAGGCCAAAGGACAGAGCCGATTTCATGAGGAAAGCTCATGAAGCCGGTTCTGTTTTTATTTTATACAGGACCGGCTTTTTTTGGTTCACAGGCGACCCTTGGGGCGCTCACTCTTTTCAGAGAAAGGGAAAATAGGAGGAAACATGATGACAGATATTTTGAACCAGATCGACGGGCTCGTGTGGGGGCCATGGCTTCTGGTGCTTCTCGTTGGCACCGGGGTACTGCTGACCTGCCGGCTCTCGCTCCTGCAGGTATTGAAACTGCCGCGCGCACTGAAGCTGATCTTCTTTGCGAGAAACAAGGGCGATGGCGACATCGACAGCTTCAAGGCGCTCTGCACAGCGCTCGCCGCGACGGTCGGCACGGGAAATATCGTCGGCGTAGCGACGGCGATCAAGCTCGGCGGCCCGGGCGCGCTCTTCTGGATGTGGCTTGCCGCTTTCTTCGGCATGGCGACCAAGTATGCGGAAGGCTGCCTTGCGGTCAAGTACAGAGGAGTGGATGACCAGGGCAATATTGCCGGCGGCCCGATGTACTATATCGAAATGGGTCTTGGCAAGAAATGGAAGCCTCTCGCTGTCGCTTTCGCCATCTTCGGCATCATGACGGCCATGCTCGGCAGTGGTACGACCACGCAGATGAATGCGATCACGGCTTCCGTGCAGGCAGGGTTCGGGGTCTCCACCTACATCACCTGCGCCGTCATCACGGTCCTTGTCGCGATCATCACCTTTGGCGGCTTGAAATCGATCTCCAAGACAGCCTCCAAGATCGTTCCGGCGATGGCAGTCGTTTATTTCATCGTCACCGTGATCTTCCTCGGTCTCAATGCGGGTGAACTGCCGCATGCGATCGCTCTCGTCATCGACGGAGCCTTCAATGGTACCGCAGCGGCCGGCGGCTTCGCAGGCGCCGGCATCATGCTCGTCCTTCGAAGCGGTATCGCCCGCGGCCTGTACTCGAATGAGTCCGGTCTCGGCTCTGCGCCGATCGTAGCGGCGGCAGCCAAGACCAAGTGGCCGGCCGAGCAGGGACTGATCTCCATGACAGGCACCTTCATCGATACCATCATCATCTGCACCATGACCGGTCTCACCATCATCGTGTCTGGCCAGTGGCTGGGAGAGCTCAATGGCGCCGAGCTCACGCAGGCGGCTTTTGCGACGACCTACGGCGCTTTCGCTCCCTTCCTTCTGACGATCTCCTTAACGCTCTTTGCTTTCACCACCATCATCGGATGGAACTACTATGGGGAACGCTGCTGGGAATACCTCTTCGGCACGAAGACCATCCCTGTGTACCGCGTGTGCTACATCGCTGTGCTGGCTTCCGCAGTCTTCCTGAAGTTGGAAGCCATCTGGGCGCTGGCTGATATCGTAAACGGCCTCATGGCCATTCCAAACCTCATCGCCCTTCTCGGGCTTTCGGGCGTCATCGTTTCTGAGACGAAGAAATACTTCGGACATCTCGAGATCCGCGATGCCAGACTCGCGGCGTATAAGGAACGCCGCATCGGGAAAAAGGCAGAAGTATAATGGGGGAAAGATCCCGTCGGAGTCACTCCGGCGGGATTTTGTATTGAGGGGAAGGGTTCAGGGTTCAGGGCTAGCCTGTGGGGCGTGCTGCCCCCTTGACTGGGAATGAAAGCTTTGCTTGAATGAGAAATTAGAAATGAGAAATGCGAAATGGCGGTGCGGCGCATCAGAATATAGAAGCGCCGCAGAGTACAAATAGTGGCGATGTCCGAAAGTCTCTTGCTGGCAGGCTTCCCTCGCATCGCAGCCTTCCCCTCGAGGGGAAGGTGCCCCGAAGGGGCGGATAGGGCACAGGCGGGATGAAAGACAGCTGAGGAAAGCGGAACAGCGCGGCACATGTGGGGGGGAAGCGCGAGTCCCTGACTGCGAATGACAAAGATTTCTCGCTTCGCTCGGAATGACGATGCTAGGATACCGCATCACCCACCATCTTAGGGCATTGCCCTATTTATACTTGTGGCGAAGCCGCCACCACAACCCTGAACCCCGAACCCTCCCTCCTTGACCGCTGCCCAAAACTACGCTACAATAAGTAGTCATGGAAATTCGTAGAAGCTCTTAGAAAAGGCGGCTTTCTATGATATAATAAATAGGATTATAAATAGAACAAGGGGGCGGTCAGTCTTGGAAAAAAAGGTCATCATCAATGTCACTTCTCTGCAGCGGAATGAGGCGGGAAAGGATGAGAAAATCACCCTGGAAACGCCGGGCATCTATGGCGAGAAGGACGGCATGAAGTACGTTTCCTATGAGGAGACCAAGCTGGCCGGCATGGAAGGGACGACGACCACGCTGGAGATCCACAAAGACCACGTGCGCCTCATCCGAGACGGCAGCTTCCTGCAGGAGCAGGTCTACCGCATCGGAGAGAAGAACCACTCCCTGTACGAGACCCCGATGGGCACGATGGATATCTACGTCGTGACGCGCGAGATCGAAGACTCGATCGAGGCGGGGAAGGGGCGTATGCGCCTTTCCTATGATGTGGAGCTGAAAGGCCTGTTTAACCATTTGAATGAAATTATTGTAGAAGTTCGGGAGGATCCGGAGGATTCATGGAAGTCAGAGAAGAACTGAAAGAAATCATTGAGAAAGCGAAAGAAGCAGCCATCGCTGCCGGTGAACTGCCGGAGGGCGATTACGCGGCTGTACAGCGTCTGGAAGTGCCGAAATCCAAGGAATTTGGTGATTATTCCACCAATGCGGCTATGCAGTGGGCGAGAACAGCGCACAAAGCACCGCGCATGATCGCAGAATCCATCGTGAAGCATCTGGACACACCGCTGGTCACTCGGACGGAGATCGCGGGTGCCGGTTTCATCAATTTCTACCTTGCCGCAGATACGGTGTACAGCGAGCTGAAGCAGATCCTGAAGGCCGGCCCTTCCTACGGGGATCTGCCGAAAAATAAAAAAGACCGCATCCTTGTCGAGTATGTCTCGGCAAATCCGACCGGCCTTCTCCACATCGGACACGCCAGAGGCGCTGCCTATGGCTCGGCGATGGTGAATCTGCTGCGCGCGGCCGGCTATGATGTACTGTCGGAATACTATGTGAATGATGCCGGCAACCAGATCGATCATCTGGCGGAATCCATCAATGCACGCTATCTCCAGCTCTGCGGTCTGGATGCTGAGATCCCGGAAGACGGCTACCATGGACAGGATATCATCGATACAGCGAAGAATATCCTTGCCAAGGATGGCAAGAAGTACCTCGATATGGATGAGAAAGAACGTCTGGAGATCTTCAAAGAGCTCGGCCTTCAGGAAAAGCTCGCAGACCTCAAGAAGGATCTGCAGGAATTCCACGTCGACTTCGACAACTGGTTCTCCGAAAGATCTCTCTATCCGGATCAGGTGAATGAAGCGCTCAAAGTCCTGAAGGACGAAGACAATATGTACGAGAAGGACGGCGCTCTCTGGCTCCGCACCACAAAGAACGGCGATGACAAGGACCGCGTGGTCATCCGTACGAATGGCGTGCCGACCTATTTCTGCTCCGATATCGCCTATGTAGGAAATAAGATCCGCCGCGGCTACAACAAGCTCATCGATATCTGGGGAGCGGATCACCATGGCTACATCATCCGTCTGAAGACAGCCATGAAATTTTTGGGCTACAACCCGGATGATTTCGAGATCATGCTGCTCCAGATGGTGACACTTCTCCGCGACGGACAGCCGGTCAAAATGTCCAAGCGTACCGGACAGGCCGTATCGCTGCGCGAGCTGATGGAAGAAGTCGGCACCGATGCAGCACGCTATTTCTTCTGTGCCCGCACACTGGACTCCCAGATGGACTTCGATATCGACCTGGCCAAGAAACAGTCCAGCGATAACCCGGTCTATTACATCCAGTATGCGAATGCCCGCATTCACAGCCTCTTCCGTCAGGCGAAGGAAGCCAAGGTCACCTGGGATCCCCAGTTCACCGGCGTCGATTTCACCTGTCTCAAAGAAGAATGTGAAATGGATCTGATCAAAAAGATGGAAAACTATCACCAGCTCATCGACGGAGCCGCGAAAGAAAGAGCTCCGCAGCGCATCGCCAAATATGCGTACGAGCTGGCAGCGCTCTTCCATCATTTCTATAGAGAATGCCGTATCCTTGGTGTAGACAGCGAAGTCACGCAGGCGCGCCTCGGTCTCATCACCGCCGTTCAGTACGTTCTGGTCCACGCCCTCACCATCTTAGGCATTACCGCTCCGGAAAAAATGTAAGAAAAGGATAGGCCTCACAGGTTCAAATGCTTCGCGGTGTCATAGGATGCGCCGCACCGCACCTGCTGAACCTATCACAGCTCATTTCCTGGTCACCAGCGACCAGTCACTCTTCCCATCCACCCTATCTCAAAGGAGGTCCCATGACAAAATACATCTTCGTAACAGGCGGCGTCGTTTCATCCCTGGGCAAAGGCATCACCGCTGCATCCCTGGGCAGACTGCTGAAGAACAGAGGCTACAAAGTCACCATTCAGAAATTCGACCCTTACATCAATATCGACCCGGGTACCATGAGCCCGTACCAGCACGGCGAGGTCTTCGTCACCGATGACGGTGCGGAAACCGATCTGGATCTCGGTCATTACGAACGATTCATCGATGAAAATCTGTCCAAGGCATCCAATGTCACCACAGGCAAAGTCTATCAGGCTGTCATCAACAAAGAAAGAAAGGGTGAATACCTAGGCTCCACCATTCAGGTCATCCCGCATATCACGAACGAGATCAAAGACCGCGTGCTCCGTGTCGGCAGAAATGACAATGCAGACATCGTCATCACGGAGATCGGCGGCACCGTCGGTGATATCGAGTCCCTGCCATTCCTCGAAGCCATCCGTCAGGTCAAGAAAGACGTACCGAATCGAAATGACGTCATCTATATTCACGTCACACTCGTACCGTACATCGAAGCCGCTGACGAACTCAAGACAAAGCCGACCCAGCACTCCGTCAAGGAGCTGCGCTCCATCGGCATCCAGCCGGATGTCATCGTCTGCCGTACCGTGAAGGCACTCTCTCCGGATATGAAGAGAAAGATCGGTATGTTCTGCGACGTAGAGCCGGAAGCCGTCATCAATAACCTCACCGCCAAGAGCATCTATGAAGTACCGCTTCTCCTGCAGGAAGAAGGCCTCGACCACATCGTCCTCCAGAAACTCGGCATGGAAGATACCAAGTGCGACATGGAAGACTGGAAAGCCATGGTGGACCGCATCGTTTCCTCCGAAAAAGAGGTCAACATCGCTCTCGTCGGGAAATATGTTGAACTCCATGACGCCTACCTCTCCGTCGTCGAATCCCTGTCCCATGCCGGCTACGCCTTCGGCAACAAGGTCAAGGTCCACTGGATCAATTCCGAAGTCCTGGAAGAAGAGAAACCGGATCTTCGCGAAGTCTTCCAGGGCATCGACGGCATCGTCGTCCCCGGCGGCTTCGGCTACCGCGGCGTCGAAGGCAAGATCGATACCATCAAGTATGCGCGCGTCAATAAGATCCCGTTCCTCGGCCTCTGCCTCGGTATGCAGTGCGCCGTCATTGAATTTGCCAGAAATGTATGCGGCATGACCGGGGCAAACTCCTCCGAATTCATCCCGGACACCCAGTACCCCGTTATCGACCTCATGCCAGACCAGGAAGACGTCACCGAAAAAGGCGGCACCATGCGCCTTGGCATCTATCCGTGCAAGCTCAAGGAAGGCAGCAAAGCCAGAGAACTCTACGGTGGTCAGGAGATCGTCTACGAACGTCATCGCCATAGATACGAAGTCTCCAATGCCCTTCGTCCGGAGCTTGAAAAAGCAGGGCTCGTCATCTGCGGCACCAGCCCGGACGGACGCCTCGTCGAAACGATCGAGCTCAAGGATCATCCGTACTTTGAAGCGACCCAGGCTCATCCGGAATTCAAGAGCCGCCCGAACCGTCCGCACCCGCTCTTCCGCGGCCTCATCGAAGCAGCCATCAAGCATAGAGATGAAAAATAAACGAACAGCAGTATGAAAAAAGCGAACCTCGAAAGGGGTTCGCTTTTTTGTTGGCGGGTTCAGGGTTCAGGGTTCGGGTGGCGGCTTTGCCGCATGTTAGATGACGGTATCCCGTATCGTCAGCCTTCCCCTCGAGGGGAAGGTGCCCCGAAGGGGCGGATAGGGCACTGGCGGCATGAAAGAGAGCGGGTAAAAGCGTCTCAAGTGCGTCGCTTATGAGAGTAACCGAGCGCCGACTTTCAAGCTACGGGGTTCAACGGGTTCAGAAGGTTCTAAGGGTTCAAAGGGTTTAGGTGGCGGCTTCGCCGCGAATATATATGGGGCGATGCCCGAAGGTTGGAGGATAGAAGTCAGGTGTCTGATGTCTCTCAGTCTCCCAGTCTAATCCCCAATCCCTAATCCCTAGCTACTTATCCCTACGGGTTCAGGTGGCGGCATCGCCGCATGTTAGATGACGGTATTTCCGTATCGTCAGCCTTCCCCTCGAGGGGAAGGTGCCCCGAAGGGGCGGATAGGGCACTGGCGGTATGAAAGAGCGCGGGAAGGAGCGTCTCAAGTGCGCTGTTTACGAAAGCACCCGAGCGTCGACTTTTGTAAACGGCGATGCCCGAAGGCTGGAGGATAGAAGTCAGGTGTCTGATGTCTCCTAGTCTCTCAGTCTCCCAGTCTAATCCCCAATTCCTAATCCCTAGCTACTTATCCCTACGGGTTCAGGTGGCGGCATCGCCGCATGTTAGATGACGATATTCTCGTATCGTTAGCCTTCCCCTCGAGGGGAAGGTGCCCCGAAGGGGCGGATAGGGCACAGCGGTATGAAAGAAAGTGGGGGAAAAGCGTCTCAAGTGCGGCGCTTTGCGCCGATTTTGGTAAATGGTGATGCCCAAATGTGGTATTCAAGCCTTACACCTCTTTGCACGGATTTTCAAGAACCACCATAAAAGCCATGGGCATGCCTGCCCATGGCTTTTGGCTATTTCATCTTCTGATAATGATCATTTTCTCCGCCCCAGTAGAGTGTCTTTTTATCGACGACGGTCATGTCGTACACGACGCCTTCGTGATCGTCAGAGACGGCTTCGAAGCGGCCTTCGCCTTTCGCGCGCAGGGTGCCGCTGTCCACTTCTTTGAATTTGCCTTTCTTTCCTGGCCGTTCGCGCAGGTGCCAGCCGCCTTCATCATCGATATCCAGCACACTCTTGGGATTTTTCGCTCCATCCATCGCCCAAGTGCCTTCCAGCGGCTGGAAATCAAAGCTCTCTTCCTCCGCGCCTTCTGGCGCTCTCGTGAAGATACCGAAGGCGTCCATACGGAGGACATCGCTGTTCTCGCTGTCGATCCAAGTGCGGTGCGCCATGCCGTCGTGTTCATTGTAGAAATAGTCTGCTCCATATTTCTTGACAGGCTGCAGGTAGCCGCTGGCATAGATTTCTCCTTTGGCATCATAGAGAGCGACGCGCACTTCTTCTGTCTCACCGCTCTTCTCGATCTCAAGACGGTTCTCTTTTTCGCCCTGCCAGCTTCCCAGATAGCGGCTGCTCTCTTCGGAAATCTTCGACTCTTTCACCATGCCTTCAAACGAATCGGGCGGCGGCTTCGGCGGATCGTTTCCGCAGGCAGAAAGGCCCATGCACAGGACGAGCGACAGAATGAGGGCCAGCGGTTTCTTTGCGTACTTCATCTTCCTTCCTCCTTGATCATGAATTTGGAGCGCCTTGCTCTTTGTCTTCATTATATAGGAAATCGGACCGGGCGGGCAAGAATGAGAGAAGATAGTTCACGGGTGAATGGACAGCGTGGGCAGCTCTCAAAACGGGACCTCCACCATTCAGCAGGTTAAACAGGTGCAGAAGGTTCTAAGGGTTCAACGGGTTTCTTATTTTTCAAGGATAACGTATATTCAAAACTCCGCGGCGCTTAGATCCTTCGACTCAGTTCTCCTGTTTCAGATAAGCCATTTTTTAACATACGACGTTTTTCTCCGCTCAGGATGACGAAATGCGCCGTACCACCCCCGTTGAACCCCGAACCCTGAACCCTGAACCTCGAACCCTGAACCCTTCCCCCTTACCCCTTCAGCCCCAGCGCCCTCTTGATCTGATGCAGGAGCGACGAGCCTTCATTTCTCCGATACCTCGCCGCCACGAAATCCTCCGGACGGCGCAGGCCCAGCGAATAAGAAAAATAGACCGTGTGCGCCATATTCACCAAGTACGTTTTCGTTTCCTGTACGAGGAATCCCATGGCGTCCGGCGGAAGCGGATCCGCACCGGTGATGCGAAGGGTCTCTTGCAGCAGCACCGTGACCCGCGCATCAAAATCCTCCGCTTCCGTCCGAGCCGTGATCGAGTGCGTGAAATCGGGAAAATAATGATAATAATACTGCGGCTGCTTCGGATCGAAGATCGCCCACTGACGAAGGAACATATTCACCTTGAGATAAAAACGCTGCGACTCCTCTTGATCCCTGTCCGAAAGAAATCCCTGCATCTGCATTCGATGCACCCAGCGTGCAAAGCAAGGCGAAGTCAGCACCCCTCTTAGGATCGCCGACCGCATGGCACGCTCCTGCCTGAGATACGACACGAAGAAGGAGAAAACATGTGCGCGAAACCGTACATAAGCATAGAGAAAGCGCGCACGCGCTGCATCCTTCAGCGGATACAACGGAGAGAGACACTGCTCCAGCGTCCCCAGCATTTGAGCGCTTTCAAAGACCTGCGCTGCCAAGGCACGCCCCTCTGCCTCGCCCAATGCCAGACAGAGAAAGGCAGGGAGGCGCGTATCCCCGGCGTGATACTCCGGATCACAGAAAGACAGCGCTGCCAGGAAATCCGTCCCATCGCGCTGCATCCTATCTATATAAGAGAGCGTTTCTTTCCGGAAGAAATCCACATAGGGCGCAAGCGAGAGCCCCGTTTCAAGAGAGAGAAGTGACACGAGCGGCAAGATCCCGGCCTCCGGCTTCCCAGTCGAAGAAAAGAAATACGAGAGCCCATCACGGACATGAGGAAAGGCCTTGGAAAATTGCCCCGTCACATCCAAAGACAGCTTCCCTGCCAGTGTAAGGGAAAGAAACGAAGAACTCTCCGCGTCCGTCTCCAGAAACATCTCAGCCAGTGCCAGACGGAAATGCACATACATTCTCACCACCATGGACCGCTCCCGGGCAGAGAGCCCTGCGGCGACCCCGGCAAAAGCCTGATCGATGGACAGGGCATCCAAAGAAAAGCTGCGGCATGCAAGCGGATAGAAATGGCGGTTCAGCCGATGCAGCAAAATCGCAGAAAGCCTCTTCTTGCGTGCGAGCAGTTCCTCATCCTTCATGCGAGCCCCCCCTTCCTCTTTATAAAAGGAAATGTGTTGTCTCATTATACAATGAAGGGACGACTGTAGGCTAGGAATAAAGCATCAAGTGACTGGTAACTGGTGACTAGGGAGGGGTAGCTAGGGATGAGTGGCTAGGGATTAGTAGCTAGGGATTAGGAGTCTCAAGTGACTGGTGACTCGTGACTAGTAACTAGTAACTAGAATGCCAGCTCATGGCATCGCCAGTATTTATACTTCGCGGCGCTTCCATATTTTTATGCGCCGCACCACCATTTCTCATTTCTCATTTCTCATTCAATCGAGGTTTTCAAACGTAATCAAGTGCCAACACGTCCCAAGGGCGCCCTGAACCCCGAACCCTGAACCCTGAACCATAAAAAAATTCAAAAAAACCTGTTGACACAATAGCCCAGAATGTGATAGTATTATACCCGTCGCTGATGAAGCGGCCCCGTTCGAAAGAGCGATGAAAAAGATTTCAAAAAAAATCATTTGACAAACCTCTACGAATGTGGTAAGATAATCAAGTCGCTTGAAGAGCGATGGTTCTTTGAAAACTGAACAGTACAGC
>JABLTL010083931.1_pt1 | contig 53955 bp, 38 predicted proteins | sample 7160151 | NCBI WGS metagenome assembly JABLTL01 (sample SAMN14651223, study PRJNA627086) | human gut metagenome | isolation source: feces | host: Homo sapiens | reverse complement strand
TTTAACATAGAAAGCGAATTGATATAATCGTTTTACGATTACCAATTTGAACGAATTTAGCTAACGCAATTTGGAAAAATTCGAAAATTCGCGTAATTCGTTGTTACCGCGTCTGAGCGTAAACAAAACAATTCGTTGTGAGGGTTTAGCTCAACTGCCGAAGCGTAAGCCAAAGAGACACATCCGAGCACCGCCGCCTGGGACCTAAACTGCATGGAGCGATGTGTAGTTCAAATCACCCTAAATGTAGAACGACCCCTAAATAATGGGCGAATAACGCAAAAACCGAGTAGTTTCCCTACAGGGATGGAAAACATTTTGTAACTTTGTGCTACAATCTTGAAACCACATCATGACCGCATCACCCAACTCAACGACCCCTGAAGCCCGCCTAACCGCCGCCCCGTTCGCCCACCCCATGTATATCATGGTGAAGCCTGTGGGATCGGCCTGCAACCTGCGTTGCGACTATTGCTATTACCTTGAGAAGCAACACCTCTATGCCAACGAGGGCCGACAGATGCTCTCCGACGAACTGCTGGAGCGTTTCATACGCGAGTATATCGAGAGCCAGACCACGCCCGAGGTGCTCTTCACGTGGCATGGCGGCGAGCCTTTGGTGCGCCCGCTGGCGTTCTACGAGAAGGTGGTGCGCCTGCAACAGCGTTACGCGCGCGGTCGGCGCATAGCCAACAGCCTGCAAACCAACGGCACGCTCATCAACGACGACTGGGCCCGGTTTTTCCACGACCAAGGGTGGCTCATCGGTGTGTCGCTCGATGGGCCCGAGGCTTACCACGACGCCTTTCGACGCACATGCGGGGGCGGTCCGTCGTTCCGCAATGTTATTCGGGGCATCGACATCCTCAACAGGCATGCTGTGGAGTGGAACGCGCTGGCCGTGGCCAACCGCCTCAATGGCGACCACCCATTGTCGTTCTACCGTTTCTTCAAGAACATCGGGTGCCGATATATCCAGGTAACACCCGTGGTGGAGCGATTGGCCCACCACGACGACGGTCGCCAACTGGCGTCGCTCGTCGACGAAGGCCAACTGGCGCCATTCTCCATCAGACCCATGCAGTGGGGCAACTTCCTCTGCACCATCTTCGACGAGTGGGTGCGCCACGACGTGAGCATGTTTTTCATCAACATCTTCGACGCCACACTGGCCAACTGGGTGGGGGTGGCGCCCGGATTGTGCACCATGGCCAAGCATTGCGGGCACGCAGGCGTGATGGAGCATAATGGCGACGTGTACTCGTGCGACCACTTTGTGTTTCCCGAGTACAAGTTGGGCAACATCCACGAGCAATCGCTGGTGGAGATGATGTATAGCGAACGCCAACGCCGCTTCGGCAGGGCCAAGGCCGACAGTCTGCCCACACAATGCCGCGAATGTCAATGGCTCAACGCTTGCCACGGCGAATGTCCGCGCAACCGTTTCATCCGCACGGCCAATGGCGAGCCCGGCCTCAACTATCTCTGTGAGGGCTACCGCCAATACTTTAGCCACGTGGCGCCCTACATGGATGTCATGAAGCGCCTGCTGGGCGAGAAGCGCCCACCCGCCGAGATCATGGACATGCTGGCCACGGGAGCCCTGCGCTGATCCTTGGCGCCCGAAAACATCCTTCCACGAAAAGAGGTTGGTGCAGGACGCTACCAACCTCAGGAAAAAACGGTTTCGCCTATAATAACGAAACCCATCGAGCGCAAATATAGTTCAACTATTCGACAAAAGCAAGCAAAACAAAGAAAAAAAACAATTTTCCTATAAAAAGTTTGCAGATTATAAGTTTTTGTGTACCTTTGCGGTTGTAATCATAACAAAAAACAATGATGAATCATGTATCTGCATATTGGTGGTGGCGTTGCTCAAGATCTCAAAAGTCGTGAGTCGCTTAGCCGTGTGGATACTCCAAGGAGATAAAACCCGAAAGGCCTGCCGTTCTTACGACAGGTCTTTTTTCTTTTCCTGAAGTTGGAAAGGCGCTAACGCAACAATCCCAGGCGAACACACCTTATAAAATAAGGCCCACCGACAACACGCAGATGAGGGCCCAAAAGAACCGACAAGCCAACACAAAAACAAATAAAAAACAAAAACGATTATGAACGTAACACAGATTTTCAACCGCTTGCTCAACCATGAGGAGCTGCAGCGCGAAGAAACCAAGAACCTGCTCGTCGCCATCACACAGGGCGAGCTCAACGACCCTGAGATTGCAGCGCTGCTCACCGCCATACAGATGCGCGGCATCACGGTGGAGGAACTGCTGGGCTTCCGCGACGGCATCCTCGAGACAGGCGTGCCCGTGCCGCTCCATTGCGACCGTTACATCGACGTGGTGGGAACCGGCGGCGATCGCAAAAACACGTTCAACATCTCTACCACGGCTTGCTTCGTCATCGCCGGAGCGGGCTACAAGGTGGCCAAGCATGGCAACTTCTCGGCCACGTCGGTCAGCGGCGCGTCGAACGTCATTAAGAACCACGGGGTTATGTTCACCGACGATGCCGACAAGCTCAACCGCTCGCTCGACGAGTGTGGCATCGTTTACCTACACGCCCAGCTCTTCGCCAAGGCCATGAAGTTTGTGGGGGCCATCCGCAAGGCGTTACCTTTCCCCACGTTCTTCAACCTCCTGGGGCCCATCATCAATCCCTCGAAGCCTCAGTGCCAGTTGCTTGGCGTGGCCAACCTCAACCAGATGCGCCTCTACCAACAGGTGTACCAGCGCATCGGCATCGACTATGGCATCGTGAACAGCATCGACGGGTACGACGAGATTTCGCTCACCAGCGACTTCAAGGTCACCACCAACGATTATGAGCGGGTGTTCAAGCCCGCCGACTTGGGCTTCAACATTGCCCGACCCGAGGAACTGGTGGGTGGCGCCACCGAGGAGGAGGCCGCGCAAATCTTCGACGCCGTGCTGCAGGGAACGGCCCTCCAGGCACAGAAAAACATCGTCATGGCCAACGCCGCATTCGCCATCCAGGTGCTCGAGAAAGGCAAGAAGAGCATCGAGGAGTGCATCGACATCGCACGCGAGAGCCTCGACTCGGGCAAGGCGCTCAGCACCTTCCGACGCTTTGTTGAGATCAATCGTTAAACCTTTCATACGCAACCCATGGACCTTCAGACAGAAAACACCGATATCCTGCAGACCATCGTAGCCCACAAGCAGCAGGAAGTGGACGAATGGATGCGCTTCATGCCACCACGCCAACTCATGGCCAAGGTGGAGGAACGCATGGCCAAAGAGGAGCAACCGCCCGCATCCATGCGCCAGGCGCTCCTACAGTCCGACACGGGCATCATCGCCGAGTTTAAGCGCAAGTCGCCCTCGAAGGGGTGGATCAAGCGCGAGGGGCGCGCCGGGGTCATACCCATGGCCTACCAACAGGCAGGGGCCACAGCGCTGAGCATCCTCACCGACAACCATTTCTTTGGCGGATACGATGAGTTTATCAGCGAGGCGCGCGCTTCGGGCGTAACCCTCCCCATCCTCTACAAAAACTTCATCATCTCTGAGTACCAACTCCTCCAGGCGCGTTTCTGTGGCGCGTCGGCCGTGCTGCTCATCGCAGCCGACCTCCTGAAGGACGATTGCAAAACGCTCATCCACATGGCCCACCAGCTGGGCTTGGAGGTGCTGCTGGAGATGCACGGTGAGGACGAGCTCGATTACGCCGACCTGGAACCCGACATGTATGGCATCAACAACCGCAACCTCGGCACTTTCATAACCGATGTGAACAACAGTTTCCGCATGGCAGAGCGCCTGCCGAAGGACGGATGCAAGGTGAGCGAGAGCGGCATTGGCGACCCCAACACGGTGATGCGCCTCCGACAGGCGGGGTTCAACGGCTTCCTCATGGGCGAGCACTTCATGAAGGCCGACAATCCCGGCGACGAACTGGCACGCTTCATCGGACAGCTGAAACAACACACGCAGCCATAACACCTCACGTTCAACCCATTCACACCTACGCATCATGCAGTCAACCAACCCTCACACAGCACCCATCGACACACCGCAGCAGCAACGTTTGCTCATCAAGGTGTGTGGCATGCGCGACGCCGACAACATCCAACAGGTGGCGCAACTCGACATCGACCTCATGGGATTCGTCTTCTACCCGCAAAGCCCGCGCTTCGTGAAGATGATTTCCTCCAACGCCGGACTCATCCCCGACTACAGCGAGGAGCGCCTCCGCAACGCCAACGCCAACCAGCAAGCGCCCATCCCAAGCGCCAAAGAGCCCCAACGGGTGGGAGTGTTCGTCGACGAGATGCCGCAAACCATCGTCACACGCATCTACAACCATCGGTTGCAATATGTGCAACTGCATGGCGAGGAGAGCCCCACCATGATCGACAACCTCAAGCGCACGCTCATACCCGACATCGCCCCCAACATCAAGGTCATCAAGGCGCTCAGCGTTGCCAGCAAGGAGGATGTGGCGCGGTATAAGGATTACGAAGGGTTGGTCGACCTGTTCCTCTTCGACACGCGTTGCCCCACAATGGGAGGCAGCGGCAAACAGTTCGACTGGGATGTGCTCGGCGCCTACAACGGCCACACGCCCTTCCTGCTCAGCGGTGGCATTGGCCCCGACGACGCCGAACGGGTGCGCCAGTTCGACCACCCCATGTTGGCCGGCATCGACCTCAATAGCCGCTTCGAGACGGAACCGGGGCGCAAGGATGTGGATCTCCTCCGAACGTTCATCCAACAAGTAAGGGGCTGAGACGCACACCCAGGCGTCGGCCCTCGCAACATCATAGAATAACAAACAACAACACACACAAGCCCTTCCACGGCAAAACAACCGATGGGGCACACAACACAACGACCATGAACAAGATCAATCAGCTATTCGACTCACCCCTCGAGCAACGCGGCACAGGAACTCCCTCACTGCCTGGCAAATTGCTTTCACTATACTTCTGCGCCGGTTGCCCGGAACTCAACATGACAGCCGACGTCATCCTCACATTGCAACGGCGTGGCATCAGCATGATCGAGGTGGGCATTCCCTTCAGCGACCCGCTCGCTGACGGACCAGTGGTGCAGAGCGCGGGCACCGTGGCCTTGCACAACGGCATGACCCTCAACCTTCTGTTCGACCAGCTCGAAGCCATCAAGCAACAGATAACCATTCCCCTGGTGCTCATGGGCTACCTCAATGTGGTCATGCATTATGGCGTCGAGGCGTTCTTCAAACGGTGCGTGGCGTGCGGCGTGAGCGGATGCATCATCCCCGACCTGCCCTTCAAGGACTACATGGACGTGGTGAAACCCATTGCCGACAAGTATGACGTGCGCGTCATCATGATGATCACGCCTGAGACCTCGGCGGAGCGGGTGCGCTTCATCGACGAGCACACCAACGGATTCATCTACATGGTTTCGTCGGCAAGCGTTACCGGAGCGCAGAGCCATTTCAATGAGTCGAAGGTAGCCTACTTCGAGCGCATCAACGCCATGAACCTCAAAAACCCACGCATGATAGGCTTCGGCATATCCAACAAGCAGACGCTTCAGAGCGCGCAAGCCAACGCTGCGGGGGCCATCATAGGCAGTAAGTTTGTGACATTGCTCAACGAGACGCACAACGCCGACCAGGCCATCGACCAACTTTACGAGGCGCTCGGAAAGTAACAGGCGTCCCAACCTTCACCCTTTCATCGCATCACAACCCATACAACACAAGACATGGAAACAACGACAAGACCCAATACGATCATGGGAAACACACCAACCGACACACAGCAGCATGCCGCCGACACACAAACCATCACCCCCACGCCAACCGGTTTCTACGGACCGTTCGGAGGCGCCTATGTGCCGGAGATTCTCTACAAGTGCGTACACGACTTGCAAGATGCCTACCTGCCCATCATTCGCAGCGAGGAGTTCCAGCGCGAGTATGCCTCTTTGCTCCGCGATTACGTGGGGCGCCCCTCGCCGCTCTACTACGCCCGACGAATGAGCGAGAAGTATGGATGCAAGCTCTACCTCAAGCGCGAGGACCTCAACCATACGGGCGCACACAAAATCAACAACACCATCGGCCAGATTCTGTTGGCGAAGAAGATGGGCAAGACGCGCATCATCGCCGAAACGGGTGCCGGACAGCATGGCGTGGCTACCGCCACAGTGTGCGCGCTGATGGACATGAAGTGTGAGATCTTCATGGGAGCCACCGACGTGGAGCGCCAACACACCAACGTGGAGCGCATGAAGATGCTCGGAGCGACGGTCAATCCCGTTCGCACGGGCAACATGACGCTCAGCGACGCCTGCTCGCAGGCCATTCGCGACTGGTGCTGCCATCCCGACGACACGTTCTACATCGTGGGCTCCACCATGGGTCCCCACCCCTACCCCGACATCGTGGCCAAGATGCAAAGTGTCATCTCGGAGGAACTGAAATGGCAGTTGGAGGAGAAAATAGGCCGCGATTATCCCGATTATCTCATCGCTTGCGTGGGCGGAGGAAGCAACGCCGCCGGCACCATCTACCACTATGTGGACGACCCCCGCGTGAAGATCGTGCTGGCCGAGGCGGGCGGTTGTGGCATCAAAAGCGGCCACACGGCGGCCACCATACACTGTGGAACGGAGGGCATCATACATGGGGCGCGCACGCTGGTGATGCAAACCGACGACGGACAGATCGAGGAGGCATTCACCATCTCGGCCGGACTCGACTACCCGGGCATTGGCCCGATGCACGCCAACCTGGCCAAACAGGGACGCGAGCAGGTGCTGGCCATCAACGACGACGAAGCGATCTACGCCGGATATGAGCTCACCCGCATGGAGGGCATCATCCCAGCCATAGAGAGTGCGCATGCCGTGGCGGCGCTCGCCAAGCTCAAGTTTAAGCCGACCGACGTGGTGGTGCTCACCGTGTCGGGACGTGGCGACAAGGACGTGAACACTTATCTCAACAACAAACATATGGCTCGTGAGTATGGAAACTTTTAACTATCGCACCCATTCGCGCCAAATCCTGGCCGACCTCTATACACCTGTGGGCGTCTATATGCGCCTTCGCGACCTCTATCCACAGTCGGCGCTGATGGAAAGTTCCGACTATCATGGCAACGACAACTCACGCTCGTTCATCGGCATCAACCCCATAGCGTCGATCGCCGTGAGCCACGGTCAGGTGATCTGCACCTACCCCGACGGATCGCGCACCGAGGAGACGCTGCCCGCAACGGGCAAGGGCAAGGGCGAAGCATGCAAACTGGCCATCGCCAAGGCTTTCAACGCGTTCCTCCAACGCTTCCACGTGGTGGGCGACGAGACCAACTATTGCGGCATCTATGGCTACACCACTTTCAATGCGGTGCGTTACTTTGAGAATATCGACGTGAAGGACGCCACGATGGAGAAGAACGACGCGCCCGATATCTATTACATCATGTATCGCGACCTCATCATCTTCGACCATTTCAACAACACCATGGTGTTTGTTACGCTGGCCACCGAGGGCGACGACGCCGATGAACGCCTCGACGCACTGGAGTTGGCGGCAGGCCGCGCCAACGTGAAGCCTTATGGGTTTCACCCCGTTGGCGAGCGCACCTCAACGCTCACCGACGAGGAGCACAAGGCCAACATCAGGCGTTGCGTGAAGCATTGCCTGCGCGGCGATGTGTTCCAGATTGTCGTGTCGCGCCGTTTTGTGCAGCGATACGAGGGCGACGACTTCAAACTCTATCGCGCCTTGCGAAGCATCAACCCATCGCCCTACCTGTTCTACTTCGACTTTGGCGGCTTCCGCATCTTCGGCTCGTCGCCCGAGACGCACAACCGCATCGAGAACAGGCGGTCGTACATCGACCCCATCGCAGGCACCACGCGACGCACGGGCAATCCAGAGGAAGACCGTCGGAACGCCGAATTCCTGCGCAACGATCCCAAGGAGAACGCGGAGCACGTGATGCTGGTCGACCTGGCGCGCAACGACCTCAGTCGCAACTGCCACGACGTGAAGGTCGATTTCTATAAGGATATGCAATTCTACAGCCACGTCATTCACCTCGTGAGCCGTGTCAGCGGCACGCTTAACAGCGACGCCGACCCCATCAAGGCGTTCTTCGACACCTTCCCGGCAGGCACCTTGTCGGGCGCGCCGAAGGTAAGGGCCATGCAACTCATCACCGAGATGGAGCCCCACAACCGTGGCGCATACGGCGGATGCATAGGTTTCATCGGCCTGAACGGCGACCTCAACCAAGCCATCGTCATCCGGACGTTCATCTCACGCAACGGCGAGCTGTGGTTCCAGGCGGGCTCGGGTGTCGTGGCCAAGAGCGACGACACCTACGAACTGGAAGAGAGCAACAACAAGTTGGGGGCTTTGATGAAGGCCATCAAGATAGCGGAGAACCTGTAAGCGCCACGAACGCCAACACGCGCAAAGGCCTTGCAAAGCTTGAAACGACAAAAAACAGACAACCATGATAAACGAAGACTTGCAGAGCGAATGCCTGCACACACCGTCGGCCCACTGGGACCATGACGCCATGGCCGACGACCCACACGCCAACAATCCCTTGAGCGGCGAACGAGTGGTCATCATCGACAACTACGACTCGTTCACCTACAACCTCGCCCACCTCGTGAAGCAGTTGGGAGCCAAGGTGGAAGTGTTTCGCAACGACCAGTTTACGCTCAACCAACTGGAGCGTTTCACCAAGATTATCCTGTCGCCCGGACCAGGCATCCCTGAGGAGGCGGGCCTGCTGATGGACGTGATCCGCACCTACGCTGGCCGTAAGCCCATGCTGGGAGTGTGCCTGGGCCACCAAGCCATCGCTGAGGTGTTTGGCGGAAAACTGGTCAATCTGAAGGAGGTGTATCACGGCATAGCCACCGAAGGCACCCAGTTTGGCAACGACCCTATCTTCTCCGGCCTGCCCAAGCGCATCGTCATGGGCCGCTACCACAGTTGGGTGGTCGACCGTGCGGGCTTCCCCGACTGCCTGGAGGTGACGGCCATGAGCGACGACGGCCAAATCATGGCGCTTCGCCACCGCAACTATAACATCCACGGCATACAGTTTCACCCCGAGAGTGTGCTCACTCCCGAGGGCGCTACCATCGTGAGAAACTGGTTGCAGCAGTAAGCCCTAAGCGCCAACAGGCCCTCCATCAACACACGATGGAGGGCCTATTGTTTTGCGAAAGCTACCTTCCCCGCTTGAGGAAATGGGCGTAATTGTAGAAGGGCTCGGTCACGGCATCGATCGACGAGGCCGTATAGGTATGGCCATAGGGGTCCTTCGCCACCACGGTAACCTCGGCATCCTTGCGGCGCGGCACATAATAATAGAGGTGGCTCATGATGAGATAGCCATTCGCCTTACTGATAAACTGGTAAGGCATGGCCTCGGCGTAGCGATGATGGTAGCCCGTGGCAAAGGCGTCTTGGTTCTTGCCGCTGAGCCGTGTCATTGGTGTGGCCACACTATCCTCCACGGCTGTCACTACCCATCGTGAATCGGCATTGAAGATATTGGCCACTATGACGCCCTGACCCGTGGGCAAATTCCAATCGACGGCGTAACGTTCGCCATTGAAATCAGTGTCGGCCCTGAAGAGGCTCATCTGCTTATGGCGCTGCCATCCCACCGATTTGTAGTAGCAATCGGTTATCGTCGTACCTCCGAACGTGTAGACATAATAGCCATTGGGGGTACCGCAGATATTGATGTTCGACTGCCAAATATTGCCACAAGCGGCCGCATGGCAATGTTCCATGAGGTCGCGCCCTTGATAATGGATCTCATGATTGAGGGCGAAATGGGTGTGACCGCAGAAAAGTTCGAACCCTCCCTCAAACTCCTCAAGCAGGCGAAGGATGGGTGTCAGGCGCGAACTGCTGTAATGGCCACTCTCGGTGGCGATGGCCAAAGGCGTGGCACCACCGTGGGGACTGTTGCCAAAGGTGAACGGAATATGGTAGCAGAGCACCACCTTGCGTCGTTTATCGGTGAGCGACAGGTCCTGGCGCAACCACTCCATCTGCGCATCCGACAGCTCGCCCGGTTGGAAATAGCCTTTCTTACGGGCAAACATCACATTGTTGAAACACACGAAATGCTCACCGCCACGGTCGAACGAGTAGTCGGTGGGGCCCCAGCTGTCCTCCCACTTTTGTCGGTATAGCTGCCGGCCATCTTGGTCATGGTTGCCAATAACCGAGAAAACGGTCATGCGGGTGGAGCCCATGGCCTCGCGCATCTCACGCTCAAGGGTGGGACTGTAGCCGCCATAATACTGCACATTGTCGCCCATGCTCAGGGCATAGACGTTCTCGGTGGCAGGCCATTCGGCCAACAACGTGTTCACGTCGCCCAGCGTCTCATCCTTAAAACGTTGCAAGTCGGTCTTTTTCCCGCGGTTGTTGTTGGGCCCGGTGTAGTAAGGATTCATCGCGGTGGTTACCTGCGGGTCGCCAAACACCACCAGTCGGTAGCTGCGTTCGCGGCCCATAGGCAGTCGGCGAAGGGTGAAATCGTAGGTAGAGTCGCCCTTGACAAGCGATTGATAGAAGCACGCGGTGCGGTCGGAAGGCGAATGGACGGGCACCTCACAGTAGTCGGGAACGGTGTAATAAACGAAGCGCGCCCGGGCGTTGCGGCGCAGGCGATAATGGCCCACGGTGTCGGTGAGCGTGCAGGAGAAACCGTCGCTCACAATAACGCGGGGCATGCCATTGCCCTGGGCGTCGGCCAGCGTTCCCACGATGATCGTGTCGGGCCTTACGCGGACCACCTTCACGCTATCGCGCTGGGCTTTTAGAGCCTGATGGCGGGCGTGCATCCGTGCCACCAATCGCGACAGAAGCAGGGGCTTGTGCTGCGGAACGCGCCCATGACGGCCCAGCATCCACACGCCCGCCACGACGGCCACGGCCACAAGCAACGTGCCCAAGAGAATTGATAGGATTTGTTTGCGCTTCATGCAAAATATGTTTTTTCTGAAAGCAAAGGTAGTAATCTTCATCGAAAAACGGCGAGGGTGCGACATTTTTTTGCGCCCCACGTACCATAAAACACCTACAATCGCTTGGGCGCTCGGATTATTATGGCTAACTTTGCCTACACATAAACCTATAAACGTATTATCTTAATGAGAAAAATCAAACGCCTAACGCTGACCCTTTGTCTCTTGGCCATGGGGCTGGCAGCCTCTGCCCAACCCACACCACGCCACAAACTCGCCCCCACTCCACCCATGGGCTGGATGACATGGAACCTATTTAAGGGCGACATCAGCGACCAACTAATCCGCGAAACGGCCGACGCCATGGTGGAGAACGGCTTCGTGGAGGCTGGCTACAAGTACATCTTCATCGACGACCTGTGGCAGGGCGGACGCGACCGCCACAACAACATCATTCCCGACCCCAAGAAATTTCCCCACGGCATCAAGGCATTGGCCGACTATGTGCACTCCAAGGGCCTGAAGCTCGGCATCTACAGCGACGCCGCCCAGCTTACCTGCGGTGGATGGACCGCCAGCCTGGGCTTCGAGGAGCAAGACGCCCGTACGTTCGCGTCGTGGGGGATCGACTACCTGAAATACGACTATTGCAACGCGCCTGAGGACAGCGCCACGGCTCGCCGACGCTACAAGCGCATGGCCGACGCCCTGCAACACTCGGGCCGCGACATCGTGCTCGGCATCTGCGAGTGGGGACAGCGCCAGTGTGAGGAGTGGTGCGAGAGCGTGGGCGGCCAACTGTGGCGCACCAGCTTCGACGTGCGCGACATGTGGAAGGACATCGTAGGCCAAGGCGGCATGGGCATCCTCGACATCGTGAACGTCACGGCGCCCATCGCCCACAACGCCCGACACGGACAATGGCCCGACATGGACATGCTCGTGGTGGGCCTCAACGGAACGGGTGGCCCATCGAGCGACCTCGGCGGCGTGGGCTGCACCTACGTGGAGTATCAGACGCAGATGAGCATGTGGTGCATGATGTCGTCGGTGTTGGCGCTGAGCAACGACCTGCGCAAGCTGACCCCCGAGGACCGTCGCATCCTGCTCAACAAGGAGATCATCGCCATTGACCAAGACCCACTGGGCAAGGCGGCCGAGCGCTTGGTGAACACCGACACCCACCAAATCTTTGTGCGCCCGCTCGCCAACGGCTCACACGCCGTGGCTATCCTCAATACGTCCGACAAAGCGCTGCCCCTCACCGCCGACTTCGCCCAACTCGGACTGAAGGGCAAGTATGGGGTGCGCGACGTATGGCAGCACAAGGACATTGCCCGCAGCGCCAAGCGCTGGAAGGGCACGGTGGCTTCACACGAGACGAAGGTATTCATCTTAAAATAACATAAGCCATGGAAAACTACGAATGGGCCAAGGAGATGAACTGCGCCGTTACGGTTTGCGACGCCGAGGGCACCATCATCTACATGAACGACAAGTCGCGAGAGACCTACAAGAAGGAGGGCGACCTCATTGGCAAGAACCTCTACGCCTGCCACTCGGAGCGCTCGCGTGAGATCATCCGCCACCTTCTCGCCACAGGGGGAAGCAATTCCTACACCATCGAGAAGCAGGGACTTCACAAGGTGATCTACCAAACGGCTTGGAAGAAAGACGGCAAGGTGGCTGGAATCGTAGAGATATCCATGGTCACACCTGCCGATATGCCCCACTATGTGAGAGGATAGGCGATTAGCTCCCTCCCACAAGCTCCTTCGCCGGAACCCTCTGTCGCCTTTTCGCCGCTACGGCGCGGAAAAGGCGACAGGGCGTTTCGGCGTTTTGGCTTTCATCCCCAATCGGCCATTAGACCGATTGGGGATAATCCCACTGCGCTACAACAGTTGGGCCTTGAGCCCCAGCGAGAGACCGAAGACATCCCAAAACTTGGCCCGTCCATTGTAGCCAAACTTCATGACACCTATCTCGTTGGCGCTCAACTCATAGAAGAAGCTCAGCGACTTGATGTATTTGCGTCGGCTATGCGGCACCATCTTCGTGACACGCTGGCCCACGAAGATGTTTGGCCGAATGCGTGTAGAGAACGGGTAGTAGCCTCCCGAATACTTCACAGGCTGCTTCACCCAGAAGTCGTGACCGAAGACGGTGTTGAAATACAGTCCACATTGCAACGGCTCAAACGACCAGCCCCTGTCGATATACATCGACCACGGAATGAAGTTTTGCTTCAAGGTCATAGTGATCTTAGCGTAGTCGGAGTCGTATTTGGGCACAAATCCCATCAGCAACTGGGTTTCCCATTGCTTGTGCCTGCCATATTCCCAGCCTATTCCGATGGAGAACAGGCCCATGTTGCCACAAAACTGCAACACGTGCTGCGTGGGAATGAGGCTGGCCCACCCCTTGCGATAATAGTGCATGCGCTTGTCGTACCGCGACACGCCGCCTTCCACGGTGATGCCCTTGCGCGCATCGGCCATGGTGTCGCGCGCCACATACACCAGCGAGTCGTCGCCTCGGTGCCACGTGTCTTGCGCCGAGGCGGAGCCCACCGCCACCAGGCATGCCGCCAACAATGCCAGAAGCCTATACCTCAACGATCTCATAGCTGTATCCATTAGGGGTGATGGTGAAAATGTAGTACTTCCTCTTCTGCGCGTTGCCCACCTCATAGTAAATCAGTCCGTTGTCGTAGATGTCGTGCTGCTCCGTGTGGTGGCCGTGGCCATAGAGACAGAAGAGCGGCTGGGGAAAGCGCATCACATAATAATTGAACACTTTCGCCACATTGTTGTTGAACTGCTCCGAGTAGGGGGCGGCATGCATGCACACCACCGTGCGGTCAAACTCGTCGCCGCGCGCCGTCACCTCCTGCTCCATGAAGTCGAAGTTGGGCACCGGACGCGAATAGTCGTACTCGATGGCGTTGGTGTTGAGACACACAAACTTCACGCGCCCAGCTATGAAACTGAAGTCGGGCTGGCCAAAGATGCTCTCGTAGGCGGCGTTGCCCGTCCCAAGGCAGTCGTGGTTGCCCAGCAAAACCACATAGGGTTTGCGCAGGCGGGCCAGGTTGTCGCGCGCCCACTCATACTCGCGCGTAGTGCCATAATCGGTCACATCACCGCCATGCACCACAAAGTCGATGGAATCGCGGCGGTTGATATCGGCCACCATGTCGCGCAGTTCGTTATAGTTCCTATGCGAGTCGCTGATGAACGCCAGGCGCAGCGTGTCCTTGCCGAGCGTGGCGGCTTCAATGGCTGCCACGCCCTTGGCGTTAAGGTTTTTCTCGCCACGGATGTGCACATCGTAGGGATGCACGTCAAACACCGTGTCGCATCCCGCCAAGGCCAAGCAGCAACAAACCATGCCGCTCCACAGCAGACGTTGAATGGTAGTAAGCATATTACAAATAGGTTTATCCCTTGCAAAGTTAACAAAAAACTCACGAATACCCTCCAGTACCACCTTTTTGTTTGTTTTTGAACCCTAAAACCCCCAAAAATGGACAGCCACGAGCCCTCATTGGTCCCCAAAACTACAACCAAATGGCGCTTTCAAAGCGCATGCGGCAGAAGAAAAGCACCCACGGACTTGCTTATTTGGCAGATTCGCTATATTTTTGCAACGAGAAACCTTCTATACAAGAAGGCCAATCCCACAATCTACTAAAACCATGAAGAAAACCATCATTGCAGTAATGTCCTTCCTTGCGTGTGCCATAGGTCATGCGCAAAACCCCTACCTACCCTTATGGGAACATCTGCCCGACGGCGAGCCGCGCGTATTTGAAGACCCCGACCACCCTGGCCAATACCGTGCCTATATCATCGGCTCACACGACATGACCTATACGGCATATTGTGGCAACGACATACGTATGTGGTCGGCACCCGTCAGCGACCTATCGCAGTGGCGCGACGAAGGCCCCATTTTCAGCCATTACGTCAACGGGCAATGGGACACCATGTACGCTCCCGACCTGGTGGAGACCACCAACCGACGCACAGGCAAGCGCACCTATTGGCTTTACCCCCACTCGCGCGGCTGGGGCCGTGTGGCCATGGTGTGCAAGGGCGACCGCCCCAATGGTCCATTCACCCCTGTAAACCTCACGGCCGACGGCACACGGTGTGTCGACGGATCGCTCATCGATTTCGACCCATCGGTCTTTGTGGAGAGGATCGACAACCCACGCGACGCCGATTATGCTCGCGGCTATCGCGCATACGTCTTCTATGGCTTTCGCCACTCCACCGCCTTCGAGCTCAACCCCGACAACATGTATGGCGTAAGACCGGGCACCCAAGTGCACGACTATTTCCTGCCAGCCAGCGAACGCTACGGTGTGGTGCGCGACCCAGAAGGCACGCAATACCCTGCGCTCTGCAGAGGGCAAAACCCCGGCGACTTCAATTTCTTCGAGGCGTCGTCGATACGACAAGTGGGCAACAAGTATGTGATGGTGTTCTCTGGCTATTCGGGACCCGACTATGGCCTCAGTTCCACCAATTCGGCCTTGCGATACGCCTATGGCGACAGTCCGTTGGGGCCCTGGCGGTCGGGCGGCGTGTTGGTCGACTCGCGTGGCGTGGTGCCCAACGAGAACGGCTCACACCTCACCACGACAAACTTTGCCCACAACACCCACGGCTCATTGCAGCAAATCAATGGGCAGTGGTATGTGTTCTACCACAGGGCGCCCCGTGGTTTCGGCAACGCCCGACAGCCCATGGTGGCACCGGTGAAGATCGAATGCGACAAACGGTCGGTAGCTCAGGGGGGGAAGGTGCGCATCGTGGCCTACGACCCTTACGCCAAAAACCATGAGTGGACGGCCGCGGCAGCCGACGGCAACGTTTATACCGGTGCCGAAGTGACCTCGGAAGGCTTCCAAATATTCGGACTTAATCCTTACCAAAAATATTCGGCCGGCATAGCCTGCTACGTCAATGGCAACAACTGGATGCAAGACAACTTCGACAACTGGGACAACAACATGGATTTGGCAGGCATCACCAATGGCGGCGTGGTGGGCTTTAAGTATTTCGGGTTTGGCGGACTGGCCCGCGACACGAAGGGGGTAAAGGCCTTCGCTGGCACGGCCAAAGGCGACCACACGATGCTCAACCTCCAACTCACACCGGGTGGACATGGGAGCGTGCGCATCCATGTCATGCTCGACGGGCCTTACGCCAACGACACTTGGAAGGGCCGCGAGATTGCCGTTATCGACATTCCGGCCGACGCGCGCCAAGAACGCGCCACCTATAGCGTGCCCGTTCCCGCCGTTGAAGGCCTAAAGGGCAAGCATGCCCTATACCTCGTGACCGAAGGGGCCGAGCTGAAGCCAACACCCCTTGATCGCAACCCCTACAACCGATCGCCAAAGCCTCAACGGCCACAAGGGCTTTTCGACCTCCACAGCTTAGAGTTCACCAAGGCGGGCATGGCATGCACGATCGACGAAAAACCTATCGTCAAGATAACCGTCGATGGCCACGAGGTTGCCTTGCCCACCCAACCGCAGTTTGCCACCAACGCCAACGGCATCATGGACTTAGGCCATTACCAAGCCTACGCGCCACTCCATGAGGGCTCAACCGTTCGGGCCACAGCCTCCAATCCCGCTGTGAAGATTGCAGTGGGCAAGGTGGTCGATGGACGCACCGTAGTGACCTGCACATACAAAGGCGCGAAACGCGTGTACAAAATCAATTAACCAACTCAAACACAGCATAACACATCAACAATTCAGTGCCGCCCACAGCAATGGCATGGCCAATAACCGCTACACATTTCTCCCACACCATCCATCGGCATGGGAACAGGCGACACCTACAAAACCTAACAGATCATGATGACCTATCACACGAAAAGAACCTTTTTGTTTGTCCTGCTTACGCTGCTACTGACAGGGAGCGCTAACGCACAGACGCACGAGGCCGAGGGCCTGAAGGATGTTTACCGCAACTATTTCACCATCGGCGTGGCGGTAAACCAGCGCAATGTGACCGACCCCACACAAATGGCGTTGATCAAAAAAGAGTTTAACAGCATCACGGCCGAGAACGACATGAAGTCGGGGTCGCTCCATCCCAAGGAGGATGTGTGGCGATGGCAAGGGGCCGACCGCATCGCCAACTTCTGTAGGCAGAACGGCATCAAGCTACGTGGCCATTGCCTGGTGTGGCACGCCCAGTTTTGCGACTGGATGATGACTGACAAGAAAGGCCGCCCTGCCTCAAAGAGGCTGTTCTTCAAACGCCTTCGGAAGCATATCCATACAGTGGTGAAACGTTACAAAGACGTGGTTTACGCATGGGACGTGGTCAACGAGGCCATGGACGATGGCGGTCCGTCGGCCTATCGCCAGAGCCAACTCTATAAGCTCTACGGCGACGAGTTTATTGCCAAGGCTTTCAAATACGCCCACGAGGCCGACCCAAGCGCCCTACTCTTCTACAACGATTACAACGCCTCCATGCCCACCAAGCGCGACCGCATCTATAACATGGTGAAGAAGATGCAGGCGGCAGGCGTGCCCATCACGGGCATCGGCATGCAAGGCCACTGCAACATCTACGGTCCGTCGGCTCAGGAGATGGATGCGGCGCTGACGAAATACGCAGAACTGGTGAGCCACATCCACATCACCGAGCTCGACGTGCGCTGCAACAAGGAGATGGGTGGCCAACTCCAGTTCTCCAAGGGCGACACCCAACAGATGACCGACTCGCTCGCCGCCCTTCAGGCAGACCAGTACGACCGTCTCTTCCAGGTGTTTCGCAACCACAAGGATGTCATCGACAACGTGACCTTCTGGAACCTCTGTGATGGCGACTCCTGGCTCGGTGTGAACAACCACCCCCTCCTCTTCGACGAGCACCTACAACCCAAGCGCGCCTATTACAAAGTTAAACACTTCAACCCCAACAACTAATCGCCCCCGCGGCTACCCTCCAACCGGATCCATCCGCTCCTTATAGCAACGCCCCTCAATCAGGTCCAAAGCCGATTGAGGGGCGTTGCGTTATATGGCTGCGCCAAGAGGGGGTTAGCCTATCTTTGTCATGTGGTAGCCCATGGCCTTGAGCTGCATGGCCATGCCCATGAGGTACATCTGGTGGATGGCGGCCACATAGCCGAGGAAGGCCTCGCGTGTGCCGGGCTGGAGGTGCTGGTGGATGAGCAGGTTGTGGGTGCGCGCGGCGCACTCGCCCACAATGTCGGTTATCCGTTTGTGCTCGTCGGGCCGCATGAGGAGCACGTTCTCGCAGATGTAATCGTCCATGTGATCGAAGTCGCGCTGGTCGCGCAAGTACTTGTAGAGGTCGTCCACTTGACTGTAGAGCTGCCAGTCGGTGTCCCAATACTTGGCCACGGCCATGCCTGTGTACATCATCCATGCGAGCGACACGATGGGGTAACCGGCGAACTCGCGGATGCCGTCGGGCAGGTAGCTCTGGGCTATCTTGGGCCACAACTCCTCAATGTCGGGCGACTCGGGGAAATGCTCGTCGATGCGCCCTATGGAGAACAGGTACTGTTGCAGGTCGTTGTGGAACACAAGTTCCAGCGGATTATTGTTGTTGGTGGTTTCCATATTGATGTGATGTTTGAGTTTTAACGACAATACGTCACTGCAAATATATCAATATTATTTCAGAAAACAGAGTTCTGCACGTTAAAAATGCAGTTGCACGCACAAATTTTGCGGTTGTTTGTCGGCAGAGAATGTTTGGGCAGAAATCACAAGTATGCCATGCCGCCACCCCCCTCGACGCCGACGCTTTCCGCAAGAGGATGGCCTTCAACGACATAGGGAAAAGGGTTCGCAAATCGGCAAGCACAGAAAGAAGCCAACATTCCTCCCCCAAAACTACACTGTTATTTGGAAACGGCCATGCCTTCGGACGCAAATACGCGATTCTCAGCATATTTGCACAACCATCTGACATCCAACATATTACAGATTTGCGCCATCATTCCCCACGCCAGATTTCACATTGCGCCTTGCAAAACATGCCTAATCGCACTGCGAAACATGCCCGACCGCGCCTCGATACCTTACGTTTCGCAAGACGATACATGGTCTTTCGCAACACGAATGGGCATCTTTCGCAAAACCAACGCTCAAAAACACGTCTTCCGCTCTGCCAAAACGCCCGTTTCGCGCTCTATTTCACCTCGAAACACGAACCATCTTTTTAACCAAAAAACATAACACCAGCCCGTTCTCTTACCCCCTTCTTCGTTGACGGTATTAACTCCAAGCACCCATTGCCCTTAGAAGCAACCACACCCCATCCCTTCCCTTTCGACAAATGGCGAGCGAAAGGAAGACGGAGAATTAGGCCGACAAGGAAGGGCTTACCAACCCGCGCCACGGATGGTAAACGTCACAACGACGTTCACCTTTTTCACCTTGCCACCATCCTGGTAGCGCATTTGCATGGTCACGGTGTGGGCAGCATCGTAGCAGTTGTCTTGATAGAGGCCACAATTCCAACGGAAGAGATCGTTGAACACCTCGATATATACATGGCCATTGGCGAAGGTGCTGGGATTGCCGTTAGCGTCGAACCATGCGCCGTAGGTGCCGTTCGTGCCGTTGCGCCCCTCCTCGCCATCAGTGGTGAGGGGCACAATGGTGAGTTTCGATGCGTCGAACTGCGCCTCGCCAATACCAATGAGCTTCAAAAACTGTGCTTTGTCGACCACTACCTTATTGGTCTGACTGAACCCGTCGCGCCACGCCATGGCCGTGGTTACCCGCAGCGTTCCCATGAGGTCGCCCACGCCAGGCACCACAGGGTTAGGGTCAGGATAGGCGTTGACGATGCCATTGAGATACGCCACACGCTTGGTGAGCCACTGGTGCAGGGCCGCCACCTCGCTATCAAACGTCTTGCCCTTGATGGGCCAACGCGTCATATCGCGCTGCATGGCACCCCGCTTGAGTTCCTTCACATAGCGTTCACATTCGCTCCACGGCTTGGCCACAATGCTGTCGGCCAGTCGGTTCCACTCCGCCTTGTAGTCGGTAACAAACGCCTGGCAACCAAAGAGATCGGTGAAGAAGGCCGGTATGTTGCGGTCGTAGCCATTGCGCCGCAAAGGGTCGGAGCCCATCACCAGCTCGCGGTAGTCGGCATAATAGTTGTGGCCTGTGGTCATGGTAGCCCAGTCGAAGTCGTAGCCCGCGTCGAAGTCCCAGAGCGGGCCCATGGTCCACTTGCCTCCCGCGTCCTTGAAGAGGAACACGCTGCGCGGCGCCACCAGTTCCACGTTCTCCACCAACTCCTGCAACTGGAGGAAATGGATCATCGACGGCACATCGAGCAGGCTGTAGATGCGCGCCGAGTCCTTGCTCTGTATGGCTTGTTCAAGAATGGCGAGCTGCCGCTTCACCGAGTCGAGCCTATTGGCGGTGAGCGCCTCGTCCTTGGGATATTTCACGCAGACGGGCATGGTATAGACCGACGACCAGAAATTGTCGGTGGCGGCAGGACTCAGTTCGGGGCCATCGTCGCGGTCGAGCGAGAGCAACATGCCCTGAGCATCGCTCACGTTGACCCGGTTCTTGCCCTGCTGCACCTGTTCGGTGAGCTGGTACACGCCCCGATAATCGCCATTGACAAAGAGCTCCACATAGCGCGTGTGGTTGGTAAAGGGCATGCCCATCCATGCGGCCGCCTCGAAGACAAACGTATTCATCAGGTCGGTGATGTCACGGTAGTTGGCCAGCAACACCCAACTCTTGGCCTTGCCGAGTCCCAGCAGCTTATGCTTGGCATCGAGCTTGATGCGGTAAGGCTTCTTGTCGTACCAGCTCCACGACGAGTTGCCACGCCCGCGGATGGAGGCCGGCGCTGAATAGTTGGAGAACGATCCGCATGCGTTGAGACTGATGTGGCAGGGCACATACGCCTCACGCGAAACGATATCCTTGCCGTCGTTGGTGGTGACATAGAGTTGGAACACGCGGTAATGGTTCTTCGTTTCCTCAAGCGGTTCGTCCTCGAAGGTCACCGAGTCGACCTTGGCGGCATGAAAAGGAACGGGCACGCCGTCGGGACGGAGAGCCCGCAGCAAACTGCGGTCGGCCGAAAAATCAAAATGGTCGATGTCGGTGGTGACGTAGGGAAAATCCCAATAGGTGTTATAATCGCGCATCCGCACATGGATGCGCTCCTGTGCCTGGGCCGTCAAGGTCGTGAGCGCCAAGATAAGCCAAACAATTCTTCTCATAGCGCGCTACTTCTTTACAAACTTAAAACTGCTTTTTCCGGCCTTCACAACATAAGCGCCCTTGGGCAGGCGCGACACGTCGACCACCTGTCGGCCATCGGCTTGGCTTACAGGAACCTCAACAAGCCTACCACCCAGGTCGCTAACCACCACTGTGGCGAGGGTGTTGAGCACGATGGCGCTTCCGGCCCGCTCAGCCACAATGGGCAGGCGAACGCCTGTGGGGTCGGCGTCGACCAATCGGAACTCGGCGATGTCGCCAAACTGATAGTGGCGCCCCTCAACCCACACCTGCGAATTGACGAAAATCATTACCGGGCGTTCGGTGGCGGTGATGGGGAAATAGGCTGCCACACCGCCCTTGGTGGTGATGAGCAGGCCGCGCGCACTGGCCGCAAGTACGGTCAGGGCGAGACAAAGGACCAATGCTAATTTTTTCATAAGGATGGGGTTGATGGGGTTTACTTAAACTCGCCGGGCTTCTTGCCAAACTGCTTGGTGAAGCACTTCGAGAAATAACTGGGTGACGAGAAGCCCACCATGTAGCTCACCTCATTGACGCGATACTTGCCCTCGCGCAGCAGTTGGGCGGCGTGCTTCAGGCGAATAACCTGTATCAGTTCGTTGGGCGTCACGTCGGTGATGGCCTTCACCTTGGCAAACAAGCCCGAACGACTCATGTTGAGTTGGTCGGCCAGGAAGTTGACGTTCAGTTCCTTGCTGTCGATATGCTCCTCAATGAGTTTCGTCATCTGCTGCAACAGTTCGCTGTCGACCGGCGACGCCTCCATCTCGCTCACCGTGGCCTCAGGCGTTGTGGAGAACATCTGGAAGAGGCGGTGGCGCATATCGAGCGTGTTGCGGATGCAAGCCATGAGGTATTCCATGGAGAAGGGCTTCTCTATGTAGGCGTCGGCACCACAATTCATGCTCTCGGTCTTCGACGCGTCGTCGGTCTTGGCCGTGAGCATCACAAACGGTATATGACTGTAACGGCGGTCCTTGCGTATCTCTCTGCAGAACGTGGGGCCGTCCATGACGGGCATCATCCAGTCGGAGATGATCATGGCGATGGGGTTGGCGCGCAATTTCTCGAGCGCCTCCTCACCATTCTGCGCACTCACCACGGTGTAGTCGGCGCGGAAATGATCGGTAAGGAAGTGCAACATGTCGATGTTGTCGTCCACGATGAGCAGGTAAGGATGCTCCGTCGGGGCGGCGCTGGCCACAGTGGCCACAGCCTGTGGGGCTGACTCAGCGGTAGGCGCCTCGGCATCGGGTGTTGGAGCCGGCGTGGGGTCCTCGGCAGCGACGGCCAGTTGTTGTTTCACAGGCAGCACCACGGTAAACGTGGCGCCACGTCCCAGCTGCGACTCGACGCTAACCTTTCCGCCGTGCATCTTCACAATCGACTCCACAATGGATAGTCCGATGCCCGTGCCGGGCTTATTGTCTTGCGCCTGATAGAACGCGCCAAAGATCTTCTTTTGGTCAGACGGACTGATGCCCACACCATCGTCGGCAACGGTGATGGTGAACGTCTGGCCGTCGACGGCAGGCTTACAACTGAGCGCCACCAGCGAGCGGGTGTACTTTGTGGCGTTGGTCATGAGGTTGCTGATAACCTTGGTCACGGCCTCGGCATCGACGATGGCGGTAAACTGCTCAGGCGGATAGTCGACCGTGAAGCGGGCGCCTTTCTGTTCGAGCGTGGGGGCGAAGCGTTCGGCCACGGCATGCACCAGGTCGTAGATGTTGCGGTCGGCAAAGCGCATCTCCAAGCCTGCCTGTTGCACCTTGTTAAAATCGAGCAACTGATTGACGAGTTCCAACAAGCGGTGGGCGTTGCGGTCGATCATCTTCAGGCTGTCGCCCTGCGAGGCCAGTACGGTATCGTTGGAATGGTTGGCCACATGGCGCATGAGCGTCTCCAACGGACCGATGATGAGCGACACCGGGGTGCGTATCTCGTGGGCTATCATGGTAAAGAAGCGCAGGCGCGCCTCCTTTACCTCAAGGTCCTTACGCTCATTGAGGCGACGCATCTCATAGCGGTGGGCACGCTCGGCAGCGCGCAAGCGCATCTGCAAATAGAACCACACGGCGGCTGCTATGAGCAACAGGTAGAACACACGGGCGGGCCAGCTCCACCAAAACGGCGGATGCACCACCACGGTGAGGCGTGCCTCCTCGCCCGACCACACGCCATCGTTATTGGTGGCTCTCACCCGGAAGGTGTAGGTGCCCGCAGGCAGACCCGTATAAGTGGCTATCGGCGTAACGGTGTAGTTCCATCTCTTGTCGAAGCCGTCGAGCATATAGGCATAGCGGTTCTTCTCGGGCGAGCAATAGCTGAGCGAGGCAAAATGGATGGCAAACATGTCGTCGCCCGCATAGATGTCGATCTCGCTGGCGGCGGTCAGCGCCTGCGGCAAGCGGTTGGTGCCGGCGGCGACAGGTTGGCCAAGGATGTCGAGGCGGGTAATGACCACCGGCGCCTGACGGGTGTTGACCTTGACCTGATAAGGATAGAAACAGGTGAAACCATGGAGCGAGCCAAAATAGATGCAGCCATCGGATCCCTTGAGCACCGACGCCGAGCAGAACTGCTCGCCGGCTATGCCGTCGTAACGGTTGAAGGTCTGCAGGCCATCGGTGGCCGAATACTTCAGGATGCCTTGGTCGGACGAGAGCCATAGCACACCGCCATCTTCCACAATGGCGCTGATGTTGCGCGTGGGAGCCTCAAGCTCTAAGGGCTCAAAATCGTCGGTGGCGGGGCGCCATACATAGACGCCATACGGGGTGGCCACAAGCACACGACCGTCGTGGATAACACAGAGGTCGCTCACCTGACGCACAGGAAGCGTCATGCGGCCCTTGGCGCTGGGAAGGTAGCGACGCCACCGCCCCTGACGGTCGTAACGGCTCAGGCCATCTTCCTGAGTGGCAAACCAAACGTTGCCCTTCTGATCCTCCACAATGTCGGACGTGAGCGATCGGGTGGTTTGCATGCGGCGGAAACTACCCTTGGCCAAATCGGCCTGGAACACGCCATCGATGGCACCCACCCACAGCCTGCCACGACTGTCGCGATAGAGCGAATAGACGCTGGCGGGAGCACCCACAACTGTCGACACCGCTCCCGTGAGGGTGTTCATGCGCAAGATGCCCTGTCCGTAGGTGCCTATCAGGAGATCGTCGCCCTCAAGCAGGAAGGAATGGGCATTGACCTTCGCCAGTCGGCCTCGGGCAGCGAAATCGACCATCTGACCCGTGGAGGGATCGTAACAATCGACACCGCCATCGTCGGAGGCCACCCAAATGCGATGCTGGTGGTCTTCGCAGAAGCGCGACACAATGTTGCCCCGCAACAAAGGCGACGTCTCTGAAACCAGCGAACGGAACCTGAAGCCCATGGGCGACACGTAGAACACGCCACCATAGAACGTGGAGAACCACAGGCCGCCCTCGCGGTCGTTAACCATGCTATAAACAAACTTGGGCGACAAGGCTGGAACGGAGGCCAGCAGCGGGTTGACGGCGGGCATGGGGAAAGGGGTGACCGACTGGTCGTCGGGATGGAAGACAAACAGTCCCGCATCGGAACCTACCAACACGGTGCCGTCGGATTGTTGCAGAAGCGAATGAATGTGGTACAAACTGTTGTCGGCAGGATTGACCACACCCTTCGGTGTGACGAGGCCCTGCAACCATGTGCCATAAAGATAGGAGCCATCGTCGAGGCGCAACATCGACATAACTTTGCCCTGGTTCACCTCATCTGGCAGCGCGAAAGGAGTAAGGCGACTCGTGGAACGATCGAGCAGCAACACGGAGTGCAGACCACGGGCGGTCAGGGCATACACCTGGTTACGGCTGTCGACATAGACGCCTTGCAAGTAGCCTCCCGCCTGGGGGGCGGCAATATGGGCGAGCTCCTTAGTGCGGGGCGAATAGCAGAAGAGGCCCTGGCCATGGGTGGCGATCCACACATTGCTGTCGCAGTCGGCCACGATGCCGCTCACACGGGCCGTCAGCCGCACACCATCGTGCGCCTTCTGGTCGATGGCCGCAAACTGCTCAGTGGAGAAACGGAAGAACAGGGCGCCTTGCGTAGTGCCTACCACCAAACCATCCGACAAGGGTTGGATGGCTCCCACAAACTGGTCGACGACACCCGGACGGACGAAGGGCTGTACCAGCGTGCCGTCGTAACGGCAGAGGCCACCATCGGTGCCCATCCAAACAAAACCTCGCGGGTCTTGGGCCAAGGCACGAACGGTATAGGAACACAAGCCATCGGCCATGGTGATGTTGCGCGCCGCCATGGGACGCATGGGCTGCGCCACAATCGACAGGGGCAGGAGAAGCCAAAGGGCAATCAGAATCTTCTGTTTCATTGTTGCAAAGGTAATAAAAGTGGCGCGATGGGACAGGGCTCATGCGCCAAAAAGACCAACGGCAAGCGCAATCACCGGAAGTGTCCAGCCAATGCGCTTGCCCAAAAGGGATAAGGAGGGGATTACTCGGGGCGTACACCCTTGTTGAACGCCACGGTATAAGGATATTGTCGGTTGGGGCGCTTCTCGTCCCACGAGAGGCGCTGATGCTTCGCGGGAGCGCCCATCACCACGAGGTAGACGGCCTTGAGCGGCTCGGCAGGCATCTTCAGCGAAGCGCCACCATGGGCCACGGGCTTGCCATAAACGGCCTTGCCTGCGGCGGTAACAGCCACCAAGCCATAGCGCAGACCGCCTTGGCGACGGGCCTGGTCGCTGGCGGCGACGGTGGCCACCACCTTCTTGCCCGACTGGCAACCCGTGAGGCGGATGGCGTTGAAGCCGTAATCCTCGGGTGTAAACTCCTTCTTGGGACTCCAACCACTGCCAGCGGCCTCCATGGGGGTGGCAAACTGGCAGGCGTAGCGGCGCGTCTCCTTGTAGGCATGGCGATAGTCGAGGTTGACGAGACGTTGGTAGCAGTCGATCATCTCATCGTTAAACCGCTGTTGGCTGATGCCATAATGGCGCTGGTAGGTCATCACGGGATCCTCACCCTGGCGGCCATCGCGATAGAGGTCGGCAATGGAGGTCAGGCCATGCTTCTCGCCCCAATAGGCAATGACATAGGGCGAGTGGTAGATGTTGGAGCCATCGAGGTAAGCCTTGTGGGTGAGTTTCTTAAAGGCTTCGAAGTGGTAGTTCTCGTCGGTGAGCCAATCGGGATTGACAAGCCAGAGCATCCACTGCGACGTCATCTCGAAGAAGCCGCTGCCTCCCCAACAGGGCGAAAGGCTATCGGCCTGGATCTGCAACTGGAACGAATGGCCAAGCTCATGGGCCAAGCAGTTGAACTTGCGATCTTGTATGCGGTTGGGGGTTACCCAAAGGGCGCCAATGAAATTGTCGTAGGTGCCACCGTAGGCCGTGCCCTCAAGCGAGTAGTTGATCATGACCATCATCTTGTAACGGTCGGCCTTACTACCGGGCAAGCTGAAGCGGAGCGTGTCGCGGAAGAAATGATAGAAATACTGCACACGATCCTTGAGGCTCTCAAGGTCGAAGCTCATGGGATGGCCTTCGAGCTGTGGCGGGTTGGCGGGATTGTCGCCAAAGCCTTTCTCCCAGAAGAACACGAGGTCGCGTGTCTGCGTAGAGTGCATCCACGAATAACGGCTGCTATCGCAGGTAAAATCAATGGAGCGTAGTTCCTCAGGAATGAAAATGCGCTTCTGCGCTGAGACGGAAAGACTCACGGCGCAAAGGAAGGATAGAAAGAGAGTTCGCATGGGGTTGAGGTATTATGAGTGGGGGGGGATGGCTTATGGGGGGATGGGCCCTGTTGGGCTACATAGGCACTGCGGAGCCATTGCGGTGTGCGAGTCCACAAGGCCTATCTTGCCCAAGGCCAGAAAGGCCCATCACCCCACCCCGCTTATTTCAACTTGGCGCCAGTGACCTTGAGTTGGTAGGGCAGTTGGTCGTCGAGCGACTCCTTGTCGTCCCACGGGCATTGGCGATACTCGGTGGGTGAGCCTTGCACCACTGCCCAGAGGCGTGTGGCGCCTTCGGGAACCTTGAAGGTGGCCTTGCCGCTCAGCGTAGAGGCAGCGGCGCCGTCGGGGTTGCTTACGAGCGTCATCGGACTATACACGCGCTTGCCGCCACAAAGGGCCACGAAGCCAAAGGCCCAGCCTTCATGACCGCTCACTGCGGTGACATTGTAGTTGCGTACCTTGGCCACGGGCTGGCCATCGCCGTTGACCTGATTGCCCGCGTCGGCCTTGGGCAACTGGCTGCCGGCATCCACGCCACGGAGATCTAGCGTTACCTCTGTGCCTGCGGCGGGAACCAGCAAGGGAATGATGTTGAAGCCTGTGGGCTGCGGACACTGCTCATAGCCAATCTGTTTCCAACCATCGAGCGTGTCGTAGAGCGCTACGGTGAAGGCATCGTAGGCCGGCTGAATGCCGTTCCACGTGCGGTTGGTGGCATACATACGCGTATCGTTGAAGTCGAGGGTCACGGTCTTCTGCGCATACTCGAAGAGTTGGGCGCGAAGCGTGTCGTAGTTGTTGTCGAGGAAAAGGCGCATGTAGGCCTGGTTGGCATCCTCGGGATAAGCGCTCTCGTTCCAGATGCGACCAAGGGCCTTCAGGCCATAGCGCTCGGTCCAGTAATATTGCTCCCAATAAGAGGCGTAGCGCTGCCACTCGTGCTCAAAATGGCGGTGATGGTTGTTCACCCAGTTCACGAAATTGTAATCGCTAACGGTCTCAGAGGGATAGTCCTGATGGGCCTGCCATTGGGCACACTGCTCCCAGAAGCCACAACCTCCGTTGGAACCCGGATAACCGTAGCGGAAACCACTGCGCATGTCGTTGGACTTGCCATTGATGATATTGTCGCAGTAGGTCTGATACTGGAAGGAGTGACCTATCTCGTGGGCGATGGTGGAGCCAACGGGATGGCACGTAGCCGGCGTAATCCACAAGGTGCCAATCACATTGTCGTTGCCGGCTCCTGTGGCCACCCAGTTGTCGATGGTAACGCCATCGTGGGTGCCGGGATAAAGCAGGTAAATCGACATCTTGTATTGATGGAGACGACTCTTGTGGCTCTCGGGCTTATCCACAACCACCATGCCGAGGCGGTTGATGTTGGTGGCGTAGAATTTCTCGGCCTTCTTCAGCAGGTCGTCGATGTCGACACGGCAGTCGCTGGGAACGGTTGAGGCATTGGGATGATCGCCAAACATACGATCCCAGAACACCACGAAGTGCTCGCTTTCCTTGCTGCGCTTGAAGGTCCAGCGATTGGTCTCCACGGTGTAGTCGTTGTTATAGCTCTGGTCGGAGGTGGTGGGCTTCCAAAGGATGAGACCTGGATCGCCAAAGACAAGCATACCGTTGGACGTGCCATCGCTGTTGACAAGATTGTTCACGCGATAATCGTTATAGCCCGCAGAGTACTGGTTGGAGTAACGACGTATGATGGGCATGGCGGAACGCGCGAAGAACTCCAAGGAATCGAGCCCAACGGTGGAGAAAAGGTAGCGGTTGGCCTGAAAGCGGTTGGCATACTGCACATAGAGCGAGTCTTGCGCAGGAAGCGACTGCAGCGCGGTGAGGAGAACAACTAAACTGAGTAATATCTTTTTCATCTGTAATTCTGCTTATGGGTTCATTTCACGATATACTTCTTTCCCTTGACAATATAGATGCCCTGAGGCAGGCCCTCAAGGGAGATGGCGTTGGGACGCACCATGCGGCCATCGATCGAATAAACGGGGAAGGGCTTGTTCTCCTCCTCTGAAAGGATGTCGCGCACGCCACTCACCACCTCCATGTGGAAGGTGAAGCCTTTGAGCGATTTGAGCAGGAAGCTGCGCTTCGGCGTGACGAAATACTTGCGCTTGAAATCGACCACAGGACCGCGCAACCCTGAGGTGTGGGCATAAAGTTGGATATCGTCGGCATGGCGTGCGCTCGACACGAAAACCAGCGACATGAACATCTCCTTGCTGCTGGCTTGAGAAGCCTGTGGCATCAGGGTGAACGCTGCAAGAAGGAGAGGCAATAATCTTTTCTTCATAGAACGGAAATGATAATACGAATAGGATTGAAAAGAAACGAAAGAGGCATGCCAAAGGCTACGAAGTGTGGCTATTGGCACGCCTCCTATGGTAAGGCTCGTCGGCGTTTACCGACAAGCGGGGTTCACATGGGATTCGTCGGGGTTAGGGCAACGGCAAGTACCAGTTGGCGGTTTGGTAGAGGTCCTTGCCAATGAGGCTGCGCATCTCGCCCACCTTGTCGGCACCACGACGACCATAGATCTTATCGGCGAGGTAAGCCGGATTGCCACGACGCAAAGCCACACGCATGAGGTCGTAGTAACGCTGGCCCTCGAAGGCAAACTCCAAGGCGTCCTCGTCCATGATGAGATCCTCGACATGCTCGATCTGATACTGCAAACGGGCGTCGCCTGTGAGTGTAGAGTCGTCGGGCATGACGTAACGCTCGTTGTACTCCGACCAACCGCAACCACGTGAGTGGATGCCCATGGTGTTCTCCGACGTCAAAGCAGGATAGGCTCCTGAGCGACGCACATACATGTTAGAGGGGAATGAGAACTGGGCAATCCATGCTGAGTCGTTCTTATAATAAGGAATGACATTGGCCTGGATACCCTCGTCGTTCAGACCGTTCTTCAGGATCTCGAAGGCGAAACGGGGGAAGCCGGCGCGGTTGAGGGCCTCGGCCAAGTGCATGTAGACCATTGAACGGCGGTAAACCTGCACGTTCTGGTCGTTATGCTTGCTGTTGATGACAAAGTCGATGGTCTTGTTATGCACCAGGTTGTCCATCTTACGCGTTGCGAAGGCCGAAGAGAGGCGCAAGTCGCCCGAACGGTAATTGTCGAGGCCTGCGGGGGCGTAAATGACGTTGCGCGTTGACGTGTAGTGACAATAAGTCTGAGCGGCCGAGAGGTTGATAAGGCTCTGCGACGGCACGATCGATGCACTGTAATTGTTTTCGGAACGCGAGTTGAAAAGGTTGCGCAACTGGCTGTAGTTGCCCTCTGAGGGGATGGAGTCGCCCGGGATGAGCGTCACCAGCTCGCTGTTGGCCGTATAGTTGGAACCCTCGCGGAAGAACGAAGCGAAACCATCGCTCATCATGTCCCAGTGGGTGCTGGTACGGCTCCATTCCACACCTGAGGTGCCGGTGGGATAACCTGTATTCACACCATTGCGGGTAGAGAGGTATTTGTAATAGCATACGGCAGCGTCGCGGTAATTGCCCAACCAGAGGTTCATGTCGCCCTCAAGAATGTAGATGGGGAAATAGAAGAAGCGCGATGCCACGCCACGAATGCTTCCGTAGCCAGGCTTCTCGATGGTCTCAAGGCCCTGAAGGTCTTTGAGGAAATACTCGCAGATTTGCTGCATGTCGTACTTAGGATAGTCCTTGTCGGCATCGACCTTCGAGAGGATGGGATCGGTCACAAAAGGCACCTTGCCATAAACTTGGGCCAACTGCATGTAGGTCCATGCGCGGAAAGCCTTCACGGCGGCATACTCCTTGAGGAAGATATACTCGTTGCGGTTGTTCTTCAGGGCTGTGTCGGCCTTGGCAATGAAATAGTTGCAGTTGTTGACAACGGCATAGTAGTCGGCCGGAGAATTGTAGGCGTTGGTGGTGTCGTTCACGTTGAACAGAGCCACATCGCGCAGGTCGGCCGAGGTGTTGGCATTGATGTCGGAGAGGTCGCCGCGCATCTCACCCAAGAGGATGGTGCGGTCGGAAATGGCCTGCAACTTGTTGACAATACCCACCACGCTGTAGAGGGTATCCTCTGCGCTGTTGAGGTGGTCCTTGTCGGCAATGATCACACGGTCGGAGTCCTGATTGATGAAATCGGAGCAGGATGTGAAAAACGGGAAGGAGAAGAGGCCAAGGGGCAGAAGAGCTGCCAAACGAAGGCTTCGTCTGCCACAAGCCTTGATCTTATCCTTTATGCTGAACATTGTTTTCATGGTTATGTGTTATTTGGGAAGCCTCGCCACCCACGCGGGGTGGCGGGCATGGAATGATAATGGTTGTCGGATTAGAGATTAACCTTCACACCAGCGACGAAGCTGCGGCACTGGGGCAGTTGGCCCAGGTCGATGCCCTGACCGAGCACATTGCCCGTCATGGTGAACTCAGGATCGGAACCGAGGTACTTGGTTACGGTGAACAGGTTGTTGGCCTGGATCCAGAACTGCAAGCCCTGCAGGAAGGTTGAATGCAAGGGGAGCATGTAGCTCAGCGTGACGGTCTTCAGGCGGAGGTAGCTGCCATCCTCAATCCAACGGTCAGAGAAGCGGCTGTTGCCCATGGGATCCTGGAAGGTGGCCTTCGGCATCGTGGTGACCTGCCCCTCGGTCTGCCAACGGGTGGTCATGGCCGTGGTCTGGTTGAGGAAGCGGTTGCCGCCCTCAAGCTGCGAGCGCATGTAGTTGTAAACGTCATTGCCCAACGAGTAGTTGAAGTTGACGTCAAGACGGAAGCGCTTGTAGTTGAGCGATGTGAAGATGTTACCATAGAGATCGGGGTTGGGGTCGCCAATCACCATGCGGTCGGCCTCAGTGATCTGATGGTCGCCGTCGCGGTCTACGAAGTGCATGTCGCCCGCACCGAAGTAGTTGCGATCCACACCATTCTCGCCCAAGATGTAAAGACCTGCCTCGGCTGCCTCCTCACTTGTGGTGAAGACGCCAGCGGTCTTGTAACCATAGAAGAGGTTAGCGGCCTGTCCCACCTCTGAGTGGATGGTAGCGCCATAGAGGTTGGTGTCGAACGATGTGCGACCGCCAGCCAATGAAGTGATCTTGTTCTTGTAATGGCCCACGCTTGCGCCCAACTCCCATTGGAAGTTCTTGGTGGCGAGCACCTTGCCAATGAGGGTAAGGTCGAAGCCCTGGTTGCGCAGCGAACCACCGTTGCTCCAGTTCTCACCCAAACCTGAAATATAGTTGAGGTTCTGATAGGTCAGCAGATGATCGGTGTTGGCCAGGAAGTAGTTGAAGCGCATGTTCAAGCGGTCGCCAAGGAAGTTGGCCTCAAGACCCACATTGAAACGCTTGGTGGTCTCCCACTGCAGATGGGTGTTACCAATATTGTCGAAGCTGAGCGAGCTGACGCTCTGCATGAACTTACGAGCGCGGAAGTAAGAACGGGCGGCATAGTAGTCGATGTCGTCGTTACCGCTTACATCGTAGCCAGCGGAGAGCTTCAGGTAGTTGACACCCGGCACCTTGGCAAACCAAGGCTCGTTGCTCACAACCCAGCCGCCTTGCACACCCCAGAAGAAGCCCCAGGGGGCGCCACAGATCTTCAGGGAATTGTCGGCGTCGACACCAAAGCGCGAAGAAGCCTCGGCGGTGAGGTTGGCCTGCAGGTAGTAGCGCTGCAGGTAGTTGTACTCAGCCTGCGCGTACCAGGCCCAACTGTTCCAGTTGTCGTTGGTGCCCGAGGTGGAGGCGTTCATCAGGTCGGCGCGCATCTGCGGGGTCTTATCGTTACCGGTGTTGTAGCCGAGCTGCTGGTTGAGCGTGTAGTTCTCCCAGTTGATGCGGGCACCACCGAACACATGCAGGTCGTGGCCGGCGTAACGGTTGCTCCAATCCACACGAGTGTCGCTGAACACCGAGTTCTGCTTGCTCACGAGCGAGCGCACCTCGTTCTCACGCACACCTCCCACAGCGGCCACGTAATAGCTGGGCACACCGTTGAGGGGAATGTAATACATCTCGTTGGTATTGACGAGGTTATAGCTGAAATGCTCTGACACGAAGAGATGCTTGTTGAACTGGTACTTCGGCGTGACACTGAGGTTGACCATTGAGTTCTCAAAGCGGTTCTTGTTCTCTGCCTCACCATACTCGAGGATGGCGATGGGGTTGGCGAGCTTCCAGTTGTAGTTGTCGACATGGGCAAGAGCCTCCTGGAGGTAATCCTCATCGGTGATGTCGAGGAACGAATTGCTCATCTTACCGCCAGCATAAGCATAAGGAGAGAGCATAGGGCTCTTCACGTAGGCCAAGAAGGCGGGCGACGTGGGTGTTCCGTCAGTGTAGTTGGCGGGCGCACCATCGTTGCGCAGGTCGCGTGTTTGGTTGGCAAAGCTGGCATCGAAGCGTACGCCAAAAGCCTTGGTGAGCTGGATGTCGGTGTTGAAGCGGATGTTCAAACGGCTGGAACCGTTGTCCTTCAACGGACTCTGATTATTGACATAACCCAGCGAGAGGTTGTAGTTGGCCACATCGTCACCACCCTCCACATTGATGTTATAGTTCTGTGTGAGGGCTGTGCGGTAAACGTGGTCCTTCCAATCGGTATTGTTGTGATACTTGGGATAGTAATAATACGAAGGATCCTCGTTGAGGAACTTGAAGTCGGTGATGGTGGTTCCTGAGGTACCCAGCAGGTCGGCGGCATAGCTCTTATACTGGCTGGCGTTCATCATGTCGATGAACTTGGGCTCGAGTGTCACACCTGTCGAGAGGCTTGCCGTGATGCGGGTGGCCATCGACTTGTTGCGGCGTGTCTGAATGAGGATGACGCCATTGGCACCCTTGGCACCATAAAGGGCCGTTCCGTTCTTCAGCACGGTAACCTTCTCGATATCGGCCGGTGAGATGTTGGCCAAGATATCGTTGTGGAAACCATCGTGGAGCAAGGTACGGTTGTACTGCTGATCGAAGATGACTCCATCAACCACGATGAGCGGCTGAGCGTTGATGTTGAGCGAGTTGAGTCCGCTGAGGAACATCACATTACCCACACCCGCCGTACCATTGCGCTGTACGGAGTGGACATCGGCACCAAGGCGCTTCTGAATCTCGTCCTCAATGGTCACGCCGTTGGCGTAGCTGAAATCCTCGGTGCTCTTCGTGCCAAGCAGATTGCTGCCACTGGCATATTCGCTATGGAAGGTGTTGGGGTAAATGTTCACCGTGCGCTGATCGGCGGCCTTCGTGAGACCCAAGCGGGCGGGGTTCATATCAGGGGCCGTAACCTTCAGGGCGGTGGCGAAGAGGGGTACCTCTATTTCGTAGGTACCATCGCTGTGGGTAAGGGCACTATAACCATCGACCTCAGCCACGCTGACGATGGCACCCGACATGGGCTTGCCTGAGGCGCCATTGAGCACTTTACCGCTCACCTTGCGTGTGGCATATTTCTTGACTGGCTTAGCCGTTCGCTCCGACTTGACCGCATTGCCCGACTCAACATCGTCTTGTGCGACGGCAGGAAGGGCACCAGCCATCATGAGCGCCAGGCCATATATCATATATTTTTTCATACGTGTATTCGTTTATAAGCGTTGTTAGTGTGAACGTCGCTGCTTAATCCTCATGCGGCTTGAAAATGATACAGTCGATGTGGAAATCGGTAGAGTACATAGCTGTCTGGCTCTGCGACACCTGGCTCATGATACGCAACTTGACGTTGGGCTGCGTCAGACCATAAGAGCAAGCGGGGAACTTGAAGTTGCTGGCCACCTGCACCGTGTCGACCTTCATCGGATCGTTGGTCTTGAGCTCGAGACGACGGTTGAGCTGACGGTTGTCCTTGTTGGTGTAATAGAGCATGCAACGGAAACGGTTGGGCAGCAGGTCCTTCTCAGGAATGTACGGATTGTAGGCGTGCTGGGGAGCGAACACGACGTAAATGTCGTAGCCCACGTTAGAGAGCAAATCGGGTATGCTGTACTGAATCGACGCCACAGGGAAATGGTTGGGGTTGGTCGATGTGTTCTCAGCAATGACATCCACGAAAGTGTTGCTCGAGATCTTGTCGTAGAACGGGTTGTCGGACGACACCTGATGGATGGGCAACGGCTGCGAAGCGTCGATGAGAGTGTCCTGACGGCTGATGTTCTCGGCCTCGACCTTCACCGTGCGGAAGAAGGTCTTGGTCTTAGGCACATTAAAATGTGAGGCAATGCGCACATGACCGTTACTGCACTCCATATCGCTGGTGCCATCGAAGATACCGCCTGCGTCGAACGGACGATAGAAGATGTTGTACGGCTCAAGATCCATGGCCTTACGAACCTGATACTCAAAGGCCTGGGTAGACACAGCCGAGTCGGCAAACGCTGCATCGGGGTTGATGGTGCGACTGAACACGGTTCCTGAAAGGATGGCCAAACGGGTGTTGGCCTCCTGCATGGAGTCGCGCTTGTTCACAGTGTTGGCGTAGTCGAAATAGTCGTGATATTCGTTCACCATGCGGGTCCACTGGTCGTTCGTGGGAACGAGCATCCAATAGGTAGAGTCCTCTGAGTTGATCTGACCCAATGTAGAGAACAGCGAGTTGCGGAGCACAACAACCGAGTCGAGATATTCTGTCTGACCGTCGGCGTTGATGCCACCCGGCACACTGGCGGCCTCGCTAAACTCATAACGCGAATAGCTGTTGATGAACTGGTAAGCACTGTCGATGCTGTTGTCGATTCCCAGATACTCGAAGATATTGGGGAAGTAATCGATCTTCTTGCCGATAGTGAAGAGCACGCCATTGGTGTGAAGGGCGTTCGAGGTGATGAACGTCTCCTTACCGATGGCCGTCGGTGAGACGGGCTCCATCTTTCCGTTGAGCATGGTCAGCGTGTCGTTAGTTAACGTCGACACAGGCTGCGTGAAGAGCGAGATATGGTTTTGCACAAACTGGCGAATCACCGTGTTGTCGTTGTCACGCACACCCTTGTTCTTCTGCTCCTGGTAAGCACTTACAAGGCTGTCGGCCTGATCGGCCGTGAGGCCATCATTGGTAAGCGCGAAGACGGTATAGGTCTGGCTGCCAGAGAGGTTGCGGTCGTAGTCGCAGCCCTTCAGCACACGAGCGAAGTTGCTCAGCTCGCTCTGTGAAGAGATGGCTTGCCAAAGGGTAGTCTTGCTTCCCTCATCGCCCGTCGAAGGATCATAGTGGTCGTCCCAATCGGAGCAGGATGCAAGGGGCAGGGCAAGGGCAGCGAGCCCCAGCCAAGCCTTTCCCATAATATGATTGATCGTAGTTTTCATTGTTTTTGTTTTTGATTGTGGTTACTGTTGGCTGTTGCTCGCCTATTAAAGCATGTCCTCAATCTCACCTTCGTCGGTGACACCATAGACACTCTTCGGAACCAGCTCGAGGTAGTCGAGCATGAATTCGTTGTTGTTACCCATCTTGGTCGACACGCTGCGGAAACGCAGGAAGTGGTCCTTGTTGGGATCGATGTGTACGGTGCAGAGCACAATGCGGAAGGTCTGCGTCTGTGTGGCAAACACTGTACGGTCTGAATAGCCCGTGGGGTGGCCCTCACCATTGATGCGGTATCCACCGGCTGCGCCACGGTAGTAGCCCTTGTTCTTCAGGGCCTTCTGGTCGCGGGCAAGTTGCTCCTGTGTCATACCGGCATAGTTGCTTACCCAGTCGCTACCCAGGATCGACGGGTCGTTGAGCGCAACGGTCATATCGAGAGGAATGCCCTGCGGAATGCCATCGAAGTAAATCTGTGCGATGCCTCGGGTCGGCTCCTGCGCATAACCCATACGGATCTGCCAATCGCCCTCGTAGGGCACGGGCGGAATCTTGAAGGTAATGTCGTAGTTACCAAACATGTTGAACTCATCGCCCTCATACGAATCGTAGTAGTTACGCGGACGGCGGTAGATGAAATCGCCATTCACCTTCACGTTCTTCAGGTATCCGTCGGGGAAATAATAGTTGCGGCCATACTTGGCGGTCTCATCGTATGCTGGGTCGTTGTGCGACGGGTCGCCATTCTGACGAATGTTCATGGTCATCATCTCCGGGAAGATAGTCGACAGGTCCATGCGGATACGCACACCATCGACGATGTCGCGCGTTTGCTCAGAGAAGGCCAACAGGTCGTCGACATAGAAGTAACGGCCATTGAGGGCTGTGTTCTCCACACCGTTCTCCACAGTCTGGCTGACCTTGGCACCCGTAATCTGGTAGTCGTCGTCGTAGCGGCGGTTCACGTAGCGCTGTCCGAGCTCGCTGTCGCCTGCATAGCGCACAACGGTGAGACGCTCAAACTTCAGCATGGTGTGAGGCAGCATGGTCTCATACCAGTCGACGGGATTCATCTGTGTGGTGCTGATACCGATGTCGTTACGCGGTGTGAGCAGGTTCCAACCGATGACGTCGCGGTCGAGGATGTGGTAAGCAATGAGCCTGTTGAGCGGGTTCTTGCGGTTGGTCAGTGAGTCGAAGCAGTGGTAAGGTTTATCGACATCCTCAGGATATGTGGCGTCGTAAATCTCACAAGCCTTTTGGTAGAGCTGTTCCATGGTAGTGATGCCATACTTCAGGCGCAGGATCGAATCGGTGGGAACGAAAGCCGTGAAGCCCGATTTCTTCTCATCGGGAGCAGTGGCTGTCTCCTGGTTGACGTGCGATGTGTACTTGACTCGCGGATACAGTGTATGGTCGTACGACTCGTCGATATAAGCGTAAAGCGAATCCTCAAGGTGCGTGTCCTGCAGGGCCTTATAGAAGAGGCTGATGCGGGGGTTGTCCTTCAGCACGTTGGGCAGCATGCGTGAGCTGGAAGTCAGCACACCATCGATGGGCTGCATGATACCATTCTCCACCGAGTCGTCTTGCAGGGTGAAGATGATGTTGGCAGCACGGTTGAGACGCACCACGCCATTGCTATCGTTATCGAAGTCGTGTGTGATTTCAATGAAACGCTTGTTCATGTTGGCGGTGGTCAGCGTACCGTCGTTCATCTCAGAGGTGGCGAACATGTTCTCCACCAGGTGCGTGCGTGCGATGGTATCGCAATCGGCGTCTGAGAGATCGCTCACCGAGTTCATGCCGCGGCTCTTGAGGTAAGCCTGAATGGCGTCGTTGGTCGGTGCGAAGCATGTGTAATGACCGTAGGCTGAGAGCAGATCCATCAAACCGGCGCGGTCGACGATAGCGGCATAGTCGCTAAACTGCTCGTGGGTCTTGAGGTACGTGCTCATCATTTCACCCTTGAACGTGTAATAGTTCGAGGTGTCGGGCTCGTCGGAACAAGCCGTGAAGAGGAAGGCGACAATGAAGAGCGGCAGCACGGCCAACGTCTTTGCGCCATACCTTATTATATTATATGTCTTGGCTTTCATAATGGATATGATTTATTTGGTGGTTTCGTAACTTGAGTTCTCACCGTTGCCGAAGGCGGGATTCTGCTGGAGGTTCTTGTTGACCTGCAACTCGTTCTTGTTATACGGCCAGAAGATGGCGTCGATACGCTTCAGCTTGTTCTGTGAGGCCGATCCGGCGCTACCCGTCGACTTCTTCGAAGCCTGTGAGGTGAGGTAGCTGGTGTTGCCATCGCGAAGTGAGCGACGCACGAGGTCGTACCAACGCTTGCCCTCGAAGAGGAGCTCGCGATGACGCTCGTCCATGACGAGGTCGGCCATAAGGCTCTTGCTGGCATACGAAGCGTAGTTGATGTCGGTCTTCGTGGTTGAGCAGTTTGAACGCTTGTTAATAACGTTCACGATGTTGTAAGCCTCATGGAGCAACGAGTCGTTGACGGTCTTGCCAGCGGCGGTGGTGTCATCGTTGTTCACCAGTTGCACGAGGGCCTCAGCCTTCATGAGCATAACATCGGTCAGACGATAGAGAATCCAATTGGCGTGGCAGTAGTTGGGTGCCCAGTGTGAGCCATAGCTTACTGTTCCCTTCGACGTAGCGCTTGTGGGAGGAGTAACCATGACCATACCTGTTCCCTGGGTGTACTTGCCAATACCATAAGAGGTAGCTCCAAGTGCCTCAAGGCTCGTGTAGTAACGTGTGTCGTACTTGGTGAGGAACACCGTGGGATTGTCCTTGGTAAAGTCGTCGCCAAGATAGTCGGAAGGCTTGACAAGACCGGGGAAGGTCTCGCTGTTGCCGTAGTTGCTGCTCACGGCACCATTGGCCAACTGGCTATTGTCGTTCATGTAGATAAGTTCGAAGATGCTCTCACGGCTGTTACCGTCGCCGAAGATCGAGTTGAATGCCATTCCGTAAGTAGAGCCCAGACGATCGGAGATGAGCGGATAGCCATCTTGCATCTGTTCGTCCTCGCTCACCGAGCCGCCCTCCTTGTCGAGCTCGTTCTGGTAGTCTTGTGTCATGGCGTTGATCACCTTGTCGGCGTAGGCCACAGCGTTCTGATAGTCTTTCTTCCAGAGATACATCTCGCTCAGCATGGCATAAATGGCGTTCTGTGTGATGCGACCGCGCTGAGAGTAGCGGTTGGTCTGCGGATACTTGCGCACAGCGTTGCCCTTCACACTCTCCAAATCGACGATGAGCGAATCGAGCACATCGTTGAACGGTGTGGCAGGAAGATCCATCTTCTGCGTGTCGTCGAGGTACGGCTGCTTCGTGAATGGCACGTTGCGGAACGTACGGATGAGGTAGAAGTAGCAGAGATCGCGCAGGGCCGACATCTCAGCCACTGTGGCGCGCAACTCGCTCTGCGTGTAGTTGGGGTCTTTCTTGGCCACGGTCGGTGCGTAATAGATAACCGTGTTACAGTCGTTGATAACCTTGTAGATGCAGGTCCAATCGGTGAATCCGTTAGAGGCGTTGATATTCTCCTTCAGGATGTTAGAGAGGTCCTGGTTGTTGTCGATGTTGGTACCGCCCTGGATGTTGTCGGAACGGAACTCACCCCAACACATCAGACGCGAGATGCAAGCCTGCGACTGCAGGGCGCTGTAGCATCCGTTGACGACGTTGTCTACGTCGTTCTTCTCGTTCCAAAACTTCTCCAGGGTGATATCGTTGAGCGGATCCACCTCAAGGAAGTCGGAACAGGATGTCATGGCGAGGGCAAGAATGGCTACCCAAGCCTTGCTCCATATATGATGAAATGTTTTATTCATAAGATTGATTGTTAGGATCATTAACCTTTGTTTGATCGTAAATCTTTGTTTTGTCGCCTGCACTGATTAGAAGTCGACGGTGATACCAAGCGTGTACGAACGCGAGCGCGGTGTCTGTCCGCTGTCGGTGGCTGCGCCATAACTTCCATAGCCAATCTCCGGGTCTACACCCGTGTACTTGGTCAGGATGAAGAGATTGTTGGCGCTGACGTAGAAGCGCAAGCCCCTGAGTCCGAGCGTCTGGAGCATCTTCTTCTTGAAACCGTACGACAACTGCAGGTAGTTGAGACGGAGGAATGATCCCGACTCCACAAAGCGGTCGCTGATAAGCGTATTATAGTTAGAGGTGGCACCGTACATGGCGCGTGGGATGGTGGTAACGTCGCCTTCCTTACGCCAACGGTAGTTCACGGCCTCGCTCTGGTTGTTGTTGTTGGTCATGGCCTCAGCGTCGAGACGTGCGAGGTTCAGGATCTTGTTGCCCACACGATAGGTGAACTGCGTGTTGAGTTTCCAACCATTGTAATTGAAGGTGAAACCAAATCCACCGGTCAACTTCGGCAGTGATGAACCGAGGTAAACGATATCGAGCGCATTGATGTTACCATCGTTGTTCACATCCTCATACATGGCGTCGCCACCCTTGAACTTATAGGGATTGCCCGAAGCCAGGTTCGAATAGTTGTAAACCATCTGGATGGGGTCGCCGGCGTCGTCGAGAATCACCTTACCCTCGGCGTTGCGTGCCACAGGTGCAGTGTGGCCGGCGGCGTCGAATGCCTGACGCTCCTCAGCCGACATATTCTTATAGGTCTCATACTGATACTCGTATACGCCCTTGTAACGGAAGCCGTAGATGGCGCCGAAGGGGTTACCGATCTGCACGCGCTGCAGCACCTCACGGTTGGCGTAGTTGAACTCGCTGTTGAGCGACTTCAGCACCGACTCGTCCATGGTGAGGATCTCGTTGCGGTTGTTACCGAATGAGGCGTTGATGTCCATATAGAACTTGCCGGCCTCGATGAGGCGGTTGGTGTCGATGTTAAACTCCCAACCCGTGTTGCGCATTGAGCCAACGTTACCTGTGGCCAATGTGGCGTAACCTGAGTTAGAGGGGATGCGGATGTTCGACATCAACATATCCTTTGTGGTCGACTGATACCAGTCGAGCATGAAGTTCAGCTTGTCGTTAAAGAAGTGGACGTCCATACCCACGTCGTAGGTAGAAACGGTCTCCCAGCGCAGGTCGGTCAGACGGATGTTGAGCGGAGTCATGGCGCTGTTACCAATGTAGCCGCTTGTGGTGCCATAGCGACTCTTATAGAGGTAGTCGCTGCCGGGCTGGTTACCCACACGTCCCCAGCTGGGACGAATGCTAAGCATGGAGAGCCAGCTACGTGCGCTTTCCATCCAAGGCTCGTCGATGATGTTCCAACGGAGTGAAACAGCGGGGAAGTAGCCCCATCGACGATCGGGACCAAACTTGGTGGTACCATCCATACGGAGAGAGAAGTCGGCCATGTAACGGCCCTTGTAAGCATAGTGGGTAGAGAACGTGTAGTACATCGAGCGCCACTGGCTGTAGCCAGAGGTAAGACCGCGCACCACACCACCTGCGTCGGGCGAGGTGATGCCGCCCGAGGGCAACATGTTAGAATCGGTTCCCTGGTTGTTAGAGCTACCAGAGGTAAGCTCGAAGCGGCCCATCATCATCAACGAGTGATCCTTGTTGGTGAAATGGGGAATGAGGGTCAACGTGTGCTTGGTGTTGAAGGCCACACTCTTTCTTGAACCCGTGTAAGCGGCATTCACACCGCTGTTCCAAGCCACGGTGGTCAGTTCCTGGGGATAGAACTTATCCACATAGTCGTTGAAGATGTTCATGTAGACGCGGCCTTGGTAATCGAGGCGCCAGCTCTCATCGTCGAGACCGAGGAGCTTGTAGTCCATCTGGAACTCAGGCGTGATGTCGTAGGTGCGCTGGTCGTTCTTGGCCAGGTTGGCCGAGGCCACAGGGTTGACGAGTTTCTTCTGGTCGTCGTTGAACACCGACGAGGCGCTCTGCAGCATCTCATAATAGGTGCTTGTGTTGCGTCCATAGGCATCCTGCTCGTAGATGCTCATGTTAGGCATCTTGCGGTTGGCGATAGAGAGGAGGTCGTCGTAGTTGCGCTTGTTCTTGGTGTAGGTCAGCGAGAAGTTGGTGGCAATCTTGATGCGATCGCTCACATAGTAGTCGAGGGCCACACGTGTGGAGAAGCGGCTGAGCTTCTGCTGGATGACCGAACCGGTCTCATTGTCGAAACCGCCAGAGATACGGAACGTAGCCTTCTCACCACCACCGGTGATGGAGAGGAAGTGGTTCTGACGCAGACCGATCTGCGTGACGGCGTCGCGCCAGTCGGTGTTGTTGTTATACTGCTCATACTCCGAGAACGTGGGGTCGTAGTTGAGCTCACGGATGTTGGCCGTACCGTCGTTCTGCTGCGGGTTGAAGTATGCCTCCTTGAGCAGCATGGTGTAGTCGTCGCCATTGAGGAGCTTGTAACCCTCTGGCTGATAGGTTCCTGTGAGGCGGAGCGAGTAGCTCACGCGGGGCTTACCCTTGCTACCACGCTTGGTGACGAGCTGAATAACACCATTGGCACCCTGCGAACCATAGATGGCTGTTGCGGCGGCGTCTTTCAATACGGTGATCGACTCGATATCCTCTGGGTTGATGTTGAGGAGCTGTGCAAACTGCTCGTCGTTGGCCGAGTTGACATCGAAGTTGCTCATGTCAACGTTCCACGTGTTTCCGTTGACCACAATGAGAGGGTTGGATGAGGTGAGCGACGACACGGTCGACGCACCACGCAGGCGCATGGTGGTTCCTGCGCCGAGGTTACCGCTTACCGACACGATGTCGAGACCGGCGATACGTCCCTGCAGGGCCTCGTCGATGGTGTTCATGCCAAGTCCCTCAAACTCCTTGGTCGAGATGGTCTGTGTAGAATAAGAGATTTCTCGCTCCGGGATGGCGAGTCCACCACCCGAGAGGCGCTTCTTGGCCACGACGGTCACCTCCTTCAAGGTGTTCTGGTTCTTCAGCGTTACGTTGATCTCGTCGCTGGTGAAAGGCAGCGTCTGTGCCAATGTTCCCACGAAGCTGATGCGCAACTTGTTCTTGGTGGGGTTGCTCACCTTCATGGAGTAGTTTCCGTTGACATCGGTCGTCGTCGACTCGATGATACGCCCTGTGGCGTCGATTTCGCAGACGGCGGCACCCATGACCGGTCCAAACTCATCAAGGACGGAACCGTGTACCGATGTGATCTGCTGGGCTGATGCCTGCATAGAAACAATGCAGAGCAGTGTCAGCATGATATATTTTAAGTAGTGTTTCATGGCTTATCTCCTCCTTGCTTTAGCGTGGTTGTGTCGTTTGGCTGCGGTGGTTGTCAGTCCGATAACCTCACGCCAGGGCTTGAGCTGGTCGTGATCGTAGAAGAGCGGTCCGTCGATCTGGTGCACCACAACGTCTGAGGCCTGGTAGATCTGGTTGGTCGTTACCCTGTCGCGGTTCTGCAGCCAGTACTCGCGTCCGATGATGTTGTAGAGTCCGTCGGTCTTCACCACGTTGCGCTTGTTGCCCAACTGGTCCTCGACGGTCATCTTGGCGTCGTTGGCGTTGACAGTGATGGAGAAGTAACGCTTGTTGGCGGGATTGATCTTCGACGACTCGTAACGCACGTTGTTCTGCGGTGTTCCACCAATGAAGACGCTGTTGTCCTGGATGTGGTAGCGCAAGAAGTTGTTGATGATGTTGGTCAGTGTGGTCTGCGCTGTCTGCAGGGCCTTGCGGTCGCCGCCGAAATCGTCGGCCGTCAGGGCGTCCACATCTTCCCATGTGGGCATGTAACCCTCGTCGATGAGCTTCTGCACGGTAGCATTGGCAGGCACATAGACGGTGTAGTTGTAGTTGTCGAACACGTTGATGTTGCGCTCACCGGTCACGGCGTCATACTGTCCGAGCGTACGTGTGGCGAGGAGCGACGAACCACGTAGCAGCGAGGCGAACACGCTGAAGTTGTCGTAGTCGTTGAGGATGCTGAACGTGCTGCGCTGGCTGGAGAGGGGCATTGCGTTCTCCACGACGTATGCCTTACCGTTACCGGCGGCACTCTGGTCGTAGATCTGCGACACCACCACGTTGCTGCCCGTCTCCTGCTGGAGGGCACCGTTGACGGTCATCTGACCAGCCTTGCCGGCGTGGCGCACGATGATGGGCGAACCACCCTTTGTCTTATAATAGGTGTGGCCGTCCTCCACATTGCCCACAACGATGAGGTTGTCGATAAGGTCCTCCAAACGGTCCTTCACCTGGTCTGCGTTGGTCACCGAGTCTTTCGAAGCCTCGTCGACGACTCCTGTGGCCAGGTCGTAGTCGTAGCGGTTGGCCACCACGGTCTTGCGCTGGTTGTTGTAGGTGAAACGATAGAGCTTGGTGCGGTTCGTTCCGTATGAGCACGGGTCCACATAGGTCAGCATGGCCTTGTTGGTGGGGATAATGAGGCTGTAGTATGAGTCCATGGAGTTGAGGTAGGGCTCAAAGTTGAGGTTGTCGATACCCCAATAGATAACGCTCATGATGCCGTCGGCTCCATTGGAGTTGATCAGTGCGGGGAAGCTCACCGAGCGATAATCGGCAGGCGTATACACCTTATTTAATAAATAGACCACACCGTTACAGCCCATGAAGCAACTGTCCACATCGGCAGCGGTCAGTCCAAGGCTCACCTTGGTGGTGTTGTCCACGATATTCTTGAACTTCGAGGGCACGGTCTCCGAGAACGTGTTGATCATGTTGATGTTCATGAGCTTCACGAGCACGTTCATAGGCACCTTGTCCCATGAGCCATACATATCCTGCAGCACCTTGCCATCGGCGTTCCACCAGGTGTTGAAGGCCTTGTCGGAAGGCACGAGCATGGCTCCAGCGTCATAGTGGAGGTCGTAGCCCGAGGTGTTGCTGTAGATGTATTGGTTCCATGTGGGGTCGTAGAGCAACTTGGCGTCGACGGCCTGTCCATCGGGATCATGTGCCAGTTCGCCCGAGGTTGCCGCGCCGTAGTTGCCTGTGTTGGCGGTCGATGCGAAGTGGCGCAACACAAACACGGAGTCGGTGTTGTTATACAAACGGTTGTACTCCTTTGTGGCCGCATCGTCATAATAAGGTGCCGAGAAGCGCCCCAACAGGTAGTTGAAGGTCTTCATGTTGGCGTGCGAGGCCACAATGTCGGCCATGTTGTCGGCAGAGGTCATCACGCCTTCCACCTTATGTATATAACCATTCTTGCAGGTGATGTCGCGATCCACGATTTTCTTTCCGTTCACCCACGCGTCGCTGACAGAGTTCGACTCGCCATTGGTGAGTGTGGCCAGGTCGCTGTCGGTAATCTTGTTGTGCTTCATGTAGGCGGGCAGGAAGTGGATCATGGGCTTCGACGTGTTGTCGCGAAGCAGCACGATGCCGTTCTTGTGATCCTTGTACTTCTGCCAGTAGGCGGTGTTGGGCATCTGGTCGGGATAGATGCGTGCCACCGAGTCGAACACCGACACGGCCGACTCACGGCGCATGCACATGCCCTCCTCGGGTGGGTTGCCGCTAACGTTGCTCAACAACTCGATGAGGTAGGCGTTGTTGACCATCGAGGAGTTGAAGATAAGCTTCTTCTGGGCCTGCGTGAGGTCCTCATACTTCTTCACTCCCCAACTGTTGGTTTGGAACCATTGGTTGAAGGCATCGTCGTCGGCAGCAAACAGGGTCTTACTACCAGTTTGGCTGAGCACGGCGGTCTGTCCGAGGTCGTCGATGAGTCGCAACGTGTACGAGTAGTTGCCCTCTTCCTTGAGCTGGTCATAGATGGAGTTGCCCAACCATGACGGCTGCCCGGTGAGGACATCCTTGTCGCACGACTGCAACATCGTGGCTCCGGCTGCCATCAACAGGGCTGTGGCGGCCGTCAGTGCCTTGCGCGTGGATTTTAGATGTTTCATTGTAGATATTTTAGGAATTTGTTTTATTAGCAGATGCGGTTTTAAGCGTAGATGCCACAAAAATGGCTTTAGTTCAATTGCAAAGATATATTAAAAGGATGATTCCACCAAGTGAATTTTAATAAAAAATGGTCTTTTAACACTTAAACTTTGTTTCGACCTGAAAACGTCTGTAAAAATCGTCCAAAGGATGCAAATATAGTCGTTTTACCAGTTTTTTCGATGTATTTGCTTGTTATCCGCCACGATTTTCACTACATTTGCGGTGTCGATTGGCCAACCAATGATGGCCGGCGCCCAAGAAGCGCCATGAGCGACAGCGAAAACCACAAGGTGAAAACCAGAGACTAAAACTCAAATATCCTAAAAAAACAAAACTAAACAATTTAATAACTATCACTTAAAAAAAGCACTGCTTATGAAAATGTCTACTTCTATCAGACAGCTTCTTTTAGTCGTGATGTGCCTCTTTGGCCTCAACGCCAGCGCACAGTTCTCGGCTACGCTGAAGCAAGGTTCGACGAACGATTGGTCGAACGTCGGCGCACAGTTTAAGTTGACAGACGTGGCCGAGGCTCTCGGCACCGACACCGCCACCCTCGTGGCCCAACTGTCAGACATAAAAAACTCGAAGGTGTTTGCCGTGATGGACTCCACAGGCACCGTCACAGACTACACTGGCAATCCCGGTGAGTTCTGGCTCTCCACCACAGGTCAGGTTTGCAAGTATCCCAATGGCGCATGGTTCGTTGGCCAAAACTTCGACGAGGAGAACAACATCTTCAACGTCTATGCGGGTCAGTATCCAAACTATTTTAAGGCCTCCGACACACTTCAGGTGAAGGCCGCCCTCATCCTCGGCGACAAGACAGCCACCTTCGACATCACCTATCAGGTGTATGTCCCCACGGCTCCTGAGGCCGAGTTGGCTATCTCGAAGCTGCAGTTGGTTGGCGAGTCGAGCGTAGCCATCGAGCAATATCCGCGCTCGGGCTTCGACACCGACAAAGTATATGTGAAACTCACCGACATTGCCGACAAACTGGGTTGCGGCAAGGAGGATTTCTCATACCTTATCAACAAGATTGCTTACATGCCCCGTCTCGACGCCACCTATGGCACCATGAGCGACTCCCTGACACTCTACACCACCAACGATGGTTGGACCAAACGCGCCTTGAGCGCTCAGGGCGATGCCCTGTGGGCTTGCGGCAACACAGGCTACGCCGCCGACGACAACCTCTATCTGCAGCAGTTGGCATACAACCAGGACAACGACACATTGAGCTGCACCATCGGCCAGTATCCCAACTCCCTGAAAGTGGGCGACAAGCCTTACATCGACATCTACTTCGTCTATGGCTCTAAGGCATACAAGGTTACTTATACGGTCAACATCATCGAGGCTCCTTTCAACAGCATTGAAGACATGACCAAGGTGGGCGAAACCACCATCACCCTGAAGCAGGAGGCAAGAACCGACTACACTGCCGACCCCATCACCATTGACATGGAGACCATTAAGGCCGCGCTCGGCGTAGAGGCCAACAGCATCAGCATGCAGGCCATGGACAGCAACGGCAGCCTCTCATCAACAAGCACCGCCAACAATGGTGGCTATTGGCTCACACAGACTGGAGTCATCACTGGCTATGGCCCCACCGCCTACTGGTTTGTCGAGCCCGCCACAAAGGGCGACTATGGCACACTCAATGTGGGTCAGTATCCCAAAAACGCCCATGTTGGCGACACAGCTCGCGTAGCACTCTACTTCGTGGCTGGCGAAAAGTATTACCTCGTCAACGTGGAGCTGGCCATCGTACCGATGGAAGTGAATCAGAACTACGTGAGCAAGCTCAACAGAACCCTCAACATCCAGGCCCTGCCTGGCAAGTATGAGTGGTCGACCTACGAGTGCAGCATTTCGCTCGACGACATCAACGCCGCCATCGGCACCACCTCTCCCACGCTCTACGCCCTGATCTCCGACACACTGCGCAAGGCCAATCCAGACTCCTACCCCGAGACCATGATTTACACGAAGCAGTACAACATGAACCCGACACCGGGCTTCTGGGTCGACAAGGACGGAAAATCACGCGGTTGGGTGTCTGACGAGCAGTCACCTTGGGGTATGTACATCAAGACCGAGAACAACAAGGTGAATTTCTACGCCATGCAGTTTGACGCTGATCCCGCCGGAACAGCTTACTCTGGCCAGTTCTTCCTCGTCAACGAGAGCAACAATGAGATGGTGACCGTTACGCTCAACTATCAGGTTGTGAGCAAGATCGAGAACATCACTGTGGTTGGCACCACTGACATCATGCTGCCTGTAGGCGACATTGACCAGGAGGTCGATTTCGACTTCGCCCCTGTGGCCGAGGCTCTTGGCACCGACGTCAACACGATGTTCGCCAACTATCCACTCGTGGGCATGACAGCCAGCGGCATCTACAGCGACGGTGTGGATCCCGTCAACGCAGGTCTGATGTTCGACAAGAGCGGTGCATGCAACAACGACGGTGGCATATTCGGCCTCAACATCTCTGAGGACTACACGAAGTTCATCACCTTCGCCAACAACTACGAGGAACTGGGCGAGAACTTCTCTATCCCCGCCACCATCGGCTTCAAGGTGACCGACGAGAACGAGCAGACCAAGGTCTATGTGATCAACATCACCTTCATGACACCCGACGCTTACACCACAGGCGTGAACAGCATCAAGGTGAACGCCAAGAACGACGGCAAGATCTACGACCTCAGCGGCCGCCAGATCAGCAAGCCCGCTCACGGCCTCTACATCATGAACGGCAAGAAGTATATGGTGAAGTAAAAACAAAACGACCAATATACGGCGAGCGGCTTTCCGCTCGCCAATAACTAAGAAAACGCCCCCGCGAACACGGTTGTTCGCGGGGGCGTTTTAGCTTACTACTGTGTATTCTACGCATTTCTTACTGGCACACGCTCTCCTCGATGGCCCTGTTGCCATTGAGGAAGGCGTTGGCGGGCATGCGTTTCTTGCCAGCCATCTGCACCTCCTTGAGCTCCAACCACTCGTCGGCGGTGGCCACAAGCAAGCGGTGGCCGCTCACGCTGATGGTGCCGGGCGCCTCCTGGGTGGCCTCGCCGGTCTTGGCGGCGCCATACACCTTGAGCACCGCGCCACTGGGAGCGAGCGTGGTCCATGAGCCGGGATAGGGCGACAGGCCGCGCACAAAATCGTAGACGCGCTTGGCGGGCTGGTTCCACGCTATCTGGCAGGTCTCCTTAAAAATCTTAGGGGCGGGCTTCAGCTCCGTGCCCTCGGCCAGCGGCGCCTGGTCCATCGACGGCACCTCGCCATTGCCCTGGAGCATGGCGTCGACGGTTTCAACGGCGGCATCGGCGCCCAGGGCCATCAGCCCATCGTAAACATACTCCACGTTGGCGTCGTCGGGGATGGCAAACGTCTTGCTGAGAATGATGCGACCAGTGTCGATGTCCTTGTCCAGGAAGAAGGTGGTTACGCCGGTCTCGGTCTCACCGTTGATGACGGCCCAGTTGATGGGGGCGGCACCACGATACTGGGGCAGCAGGGCGGCATGCACGTTGAACGTGCCAAAGCGGGGCATCGACCACACCACCTCGGGCAACATGCGGAACGCCACAACCACATGCAAATCGGCGTGATAGCTCTCGAGCTCGGCCAAGAAGTCGGGGTCTTTCATCTTCACGGGCTGCAACACGGGCAGGTTGTGGGCCAGGGCATACTGCTTCACCTCACTGGGCTGCAGATGGTCTTGGTGACGACCTACGGGTTTGTCGGGCTGCGTAACCACAGCCACCACGTTATAGCCGCCTTCCACCAGGCGGCTCAGAGTGCCCACGGCAAACTCGGGGGTACCCATGAAGATGATTCTCAAGTCTTTCTTATCCATTGTTTTCTATGTGTTACAGGGTCATTATCTCGGTCGAAAGGCAGCATGGCTGTGCCTTTCGACCTGCAAATTTCGGGTATTTTTCGCACTCCTACAAATTTTAAGGCCACGAACAGGCACCATTTTCGCCACTTTAACGAAAAGTATAGGCTTTGTAACCCTTTATCTCGTAAATAATTCATACCTTTGCACCGTTGATCCTATGGGCACGAAGCGATCCAAGCGACAACAAGGCCATTAGGAGCGACACATTTATTCATCCATAATGACACAACGACATGGAACAACAGTTTAAGCGCAACATCATGATTACCGGCGGCGCCGGATTCATCGGCTCACACGTAGTGCGCCTCTTCGTCAACAAATACCCCGACTACCACATCATCAACGTCGACAAGTTGACTTACGCTGGCAACCTCGCCAACCTGAAGGACATTGAGAACCAACCCAACTACACCTTCGTGAAGGCCGACATCTGCGACTTCGACACCATGCGTCAGCTCATGGAGCAGCACCACATCGACGGCATCATCCACCTCGCCGCCGAGAGCCACGTGGACCGTTCCATCCGCGACCCCTTTACCTTCGCACACACCAACGTGATGGGTACCTTGTCGCTCCTGCAGGCCGCCAAGACCACTTGGGAGGCGCTGCCTGAGGGTTACGAGGGCAAGCGCTTCTACCACATATCGACCGACGAGGTGTATGGCGCCTTGGAGCTCACCGACCCCGAGGGTATCGAGAGCCCGTTCACCACAAAGGCGTCATCGAAGCACCACCACGCCTACGGAAGCAAGTTCTTCACGGAGGACCTGAAGTATCAGCCCCACAGCCCCTACTCGGCCTCGAAGGCGTCGAGCGACCATTTTGTGCGCGCCTTCCACGACACCTACGGCATGCCGACCATCGTTACCAACTGCTCGAACAACTATGGTCCTTACCAGTTCCCCGAGAAGCTCATTCCGCTCTTTATCAACAACATACGCCACCGCAAGCCGTTGCCCGTCTACGGCGAGGGCCTCAACGTGCGCGACTGGCTCTATGTGGTAGACCACGCACGCGCCATCGACCTCATCTTCCATGAGGGCAAGGTGGCCGACACCTACAATATCGGTGGCTTCAACGAGTGGAAGAACATCGACATCGTGAAGGTGCTCATCAACACCACCGACCGCCTGCTCGGGCGCGCCGAGGGCGAGGACATGAACCTCATCACACACGTCACCGACCGCAAGGGCCACGACATGCGCTACGCCATCGACAGCCGCAAGCTCCAGCGTGAGCTCGGATGGGAGCCCAGCCTGCAGTTTGAGGAGGGCATCGAAAAGACCGTTCGCTGGTATCTCGACAACCAAGACTGGCTCGACAACGTTACCTCCGGCAACTACCAGCGCTACTACGAGGAAATGTACAGCAAGCGATAAGCTGCCGTCTCTACATTTACACCAACACAATTCATTTGCCTATGAAGACCATGAGATTCCTTAATGACATGGTTCACTTTGAGCAGCCCATCGAATTGGCACCTGCTGGTTTGGAGGGAACGGAAAACGATGACAAGCCTTATCTCGTAGGCTATCGTCTCCTGCCTTACCATGAGGATGCCATCACGGCCCGGGCGCTCATCCACGCCCAGACCAAAGGGGAGCTCTGCTACCCACAGCCTGGCCAACACAAACAAATGTTTGGCTTACCTGCCAGTTTTGACGAGTATGACACCAAGGCTTTTAGCCAAAGTGCCAACGGTCTTTATTTCAAGTGGGTGAAGGAGAGTATGAAGTCCATGGCCAACCATTACCAATACGTCAAGCAGGCTTACGTGCTGATAAACAATACCCCTTTGTTCTTCACGCTCTACCTGTTGGTGCCCGAACAAACGAAGGACATCTCATGCATCGTGACGTTTGCAGACCAATTTTGGGACATAGACCAATGGGTCTTGCCTGGGGCCGAAAAATACAAGCGGCAGTTCTTCTCGCGCAATGCCCCCTTGTTCCAGAAACTGGTCAATGCCTACACACCGGGAGTGGACTTCACGTCAACGCAGTTTCTGGCTGTATCGGGTACATCAAGCTTCCTCAACATCCCCGTGATGCGCCAAGGGCAGTTGCTCACTGAATCGCCCTTCGGCAACCAATTTTATGAGGATGTCTTTGCCTTGGTAAACAACCTCATCAGTCAGTATAACCATGCGACAAAATATTTGTGGCCACTGCACATGGAAGCGGTCTATCTCAACAGCGACACCCCATCCCCCTGCAACTTCTTCACACACGACCACATGTCCCACTACCTAACAGAGGTGAAGGATATTACAGATGACAATTTGCGTAACGATATCTTGTTTGAAGGGCAAGCCAGCCGACGGTTCTCGTTTTGGGGTGAAACGCCCCAGTACGACGAGAATGGGCAGATACTTGAGCGTTTCTCTCTCATCAACACCGATTGGAGCGAAGAACTTTCATCATGGGCCAGGGTGCTGTATCTACATCAATGGGAGAATGGCTTGTGCGAAGTATCGGCCAAATTGGGAGACTACAACTTATCGCCCATCTTCAACCAATTCGACGAATATGAACTTGAGAAAGCCATGCCCCACTTCTACAAGGCCTGCTTCAACGGCAAAATGGGCCTCTTTGAGCAAGGGGCTATCGTGCAGACACCAAAAATGTTCTATTTCAGGTATGTCTACAAGCCCGACAAGGACACAGAGGAGGAACAAATTCTTCAAAAGATTGACAGACTATGCATGAAAATACTCTTGGAGCTCACTAAGTTTAGCGACTACGTGGAGAAACGCAACAAGAAAGAGGGCGATAAGAAAGCCGAGGCAAACACCAACTCGCTAACCAAGATGATGCTGTTCCACGGACTGTCAAGCCTCTTCTCATAACTACAACTCCAGGAGTGTCCACATCAATTGGCAACGCCCATTGGTAGATCCCACAACAAACAATCCAACACCATGAACGACTTATTTAACTTTAACGATGACCACTTGGTGGACGACCTCCTACAAGACGACCTGTCAACACACGATGACTTCGACGTAACGGATGATCCCGACCTGCTCACGGCCACCCCTGAAGGCTCCAGTCTCATGACAATCGATGACAACCCTAACAGCCTTTTCGATGACGATGACAATGCTCTTGTGGCGACGCATCACCTCGCAGACGACCCCGTGTCGTTTGGTGGGAGCGCCGAGGACGCCCAAAAGCAGAAAGAGGACAACGAGTGGTACAGCAAACAGGCCGCCCACGCCTTTGAAGAAGAAAACTGGCATCTCAAAGAGGCGGAGAAAGCTGCGGAGAAGGGCGACTTTGCTGCTGCCAAGGACCACCGTAGCCGTGCAGAGTCATGGCATAGTACCGGAACCGACTACCAAAGTAAAATCAAGCCTGTCGGGTGACAGCGCCCCATGAGGAGGGCATCGAAAAGACCGTTCGCTGGTATCTCGACAACCAAGACTGGCTCGACAACGTTACCTCGGGCAACTACCAGCGCTACTACGAGGAAATGTACAGCAAGCGATAAAAACCAAGCCAAGGACCGAAAGCCGGGGCAACGCCCCCAAGGGCCGCCATGAGCTTGGCTTTATAGGAAAAAATTTTTATGGGCATGATAGACTTATGGGGCAAGACGCCCAGCAAGCCTGTCATGCCCTTTATGCTTATCGGCCCAAGCATAAACCCAAATCGGTCGTTAGACCGAAACAGGTGAATGGTTAGGATCTTATGGATTCTTTTCAACTCTTGTCAGCGTTTCTTTCGGCATCTTGCTTCCAGTCGCGT
>JABLTL010009333.1_pt1 | contig 53993 bp, 44 predicted proteins | sample 7160151 | NCBI WGS metagenome assembly JABLTL01 (sample SAMN14651223, study PRJNA627086) | human gut metagenome | isolation source: feces | host: Homo sapiens | reverse complement strand
TATTCTTCTCAGAATCACTGCACATCCTCGCGGAGCGTTTATCTCAGTCGGAGATTGAACTCCCACTGAGAAAGATTTGTTATTACTCACCTTATAGAAGTGGGAGTCTCAACTCAGACTGAGATGAAATCGGAGAATTTCTCCACGATCACCGGATGTGGAAAAATTCTCCGATTTTGCTGCTACACTATTTTTCGTTTTAAGCAGAGTAAAATTATCTTTTCTAAACTGTACTTTCTTTTGTCCTAAAGTGTCGTTTCCCGGCTTTTTCCTTTCTTCTGGACAATTTCTCTTTTTGCTTTTTTTCTTTTCGACTCATCTGTCTGCTGCGGATTGCTTCATCCAGTTTCCGGAACCGCTCTTCTTCCTGCTCCTCCTGTTCCTGCATCAGATAATTCATCTCTTTGATCACTTTCTCTCCGACATGCTCAGATACAGCCTGTCCCAATGCCTGATTGTTTTCTGCGATGGCATTTCGCACGATATCGTTCATCATCAACTGAAACTGCTCCAGCTTTGTCAGCCCTGCCGGTGCCGCATTGGTATGTGAAACTGCAACATGCATCTGCTGTCCGTCCTTTTCCGGCTCAGATTCTGTCTCACCGGACATAGTAGTGGTGTGCTCCTGCTGTTTCGCTTCTTCCAGATTCGGATTTTCATTGTGAAGCATCATCTTAATGGCCTTCAGCTGATATCCTTCTTCCTTCCATTTCTTGATCTGTCTAAACTGCTGCATATTTTCTTCAGTATAGTAACGGTGTCCCATCTCATTGCGGGGGACATCCAGCTCCAGTTCCTCTTCCCAGTAACGTAACACATGCGACTCTACCTGCATCATATTCGCCGCATCTGAAATCATGTATCGTACTTTTTTCACGATAGAATCCTCCTTTATTACTGTTACAATGATTGTAGCACAATCATGACAGTTCTCAAGAAAATCTCATCGTAAAATTTCGACATAATTTCACAGAATAAGAAAGTCCCTATACGTTCCTTACATCCTGAACAGAAAATATGCAGGTCTTTCTATACGATGTTTGTTATACTTCTGTCTGTTTGTTCTTCGGTCCCGGCTCTGCTTTGCTGATCTTCTTAAATGTAATCGTTACTTTAAACAGATCCCCATCCAGGTACAGATCAAATGTTCCGTCCTGCATTACTGTCAGGTTACGGGCGATCTCAAGGCCCAGACCGCTGCCCTCGGTACTTCGTGAGACATCTCCCCGTACAAAACGCTCCAGCAGTTCATCTGCTTTGAAGTTTAACGGACTCTCGGACACATTTTTCATGGAAAATACAACGATATCGCCTTCCACACTTCCGGTTACATAAACTCTCGTTCCGGTCATCGCATATTTTGCTGCATTGTTGTAGAGATTTTCAATAACGCGGAACATCCGGCGGCCATCTGCCCGAATCAGCATCTGCTCCTCCGGCAGATCACAGATCAGATTCAGATTTTTTGCGGCAAATTTTTCTTCAAATTCACCGTTTGTCTGCTTGATCAGCTGCTTCAGGTTGATCTCCTGCATAGTCAGTGTAATGTTTCCGGAACTGATTTTAGAAGCCTCCACCAGATCTTCTGTCAACTGTTTCAGACGCAGTGCCTTTCTGTTTAAAATTTCAATGTAACCGGCAATCCGCTCATCCTGAATATTTTCTCTTTTCAGGATATCCACATAGTTGATAATGGAAGTTAACGGTGTCTTAATATCGTGAGACACGTTTGTGATCAAGTCTGTTTTCAGACGTTCACTCTTCATCTGATTATCCACAGCTTTCTCCACACCATCACGGACTTTGTTGATTTCTTCTGCCAGTTCCAGATTTTCTCCCGACATGTGCTCGGTATTGATACGGTAATCCAGATTACCTGCTGCCAGCTGTTGAATACCGTCCTTGATGGCTTCTTTTCCACTGGTGCTCTTCAACATTTTCAGATATACAAAAATATCAAACAATATCATCAGAAGGAAGAAGAAAAATGCCATTCCGCCTGCATAATGAAAACCGAATGCACAGATGATCCACATAAAAATCGTCTGCACGCCAAGCAATACTATATAGGCAATCAGAAGCTGTCTGTTTGCTTTCTGTGCACGATAAGAATTCTGAATGGTTTTTCTGGATGCATCCACAGTTCTTTTTATTGCATGCGCAATACTTGCAAAGATACTTCCGCCAAGTTTACGCTCTTTGATCCTTCGGCCGTAACTCTTCAGATTCCAGGCAAACAATGCGGTTGCCAGGACTCCGCAAATGGCACATCTTACCATAACATTTTCCGTTACCTGCGGCAGCATGCTGTAATAATAACTACTGTTACGGCTGACACAAGCAAATCCGGTTCCATATAAAACCACCAGTAATGTCCACAGAATGATATCCTTAAGCATCAAAAGTTCTATCGGAAATCTGTCCATAAGTACCGGATGAATCTTATCATCCTCCGGTTTCCGTCCGGTCTGCAGTGCAACCAGAACCAGCATCACAATTGCAAGGGCCAGGAACACCCACATAGCAACAAACACATTGATCTGCTTTTCTCCCGATGCACCATGAAATGTGAGTTGCTCGGAAGTATTTTTATAAAATGTATAAAACATGGAATCAAAATAAGACGGTGATGTCTTACAATGATAATTTGTATCCAGCCCTACAAAGATCTTCCAGTTACCGTCTCCCAGGACATCACTGACGATTTCTTTCATTTCTTCGTTCATATAATGCACCGGAGTAGAAACCTTTCCGGCTGCCTCATCGATCATCAAATAAAAGATCTGATCCGGTGCAGAATAATTTTCTGTCAGATACTGTTCTTCCACCTGGGTCAGAGACATTTCCTGCTCCGTTTTCCATGCCGGCACATTGGTAAATACGCTGCCATCTTCTTCATTTACCAAATATACATATACATTCGTATTTGCAAACTGTTTTTCAATATTTTGGCTTTGCTCTACCAGTGCATGCACCTGACGGGCTGCATCCAGCAGATTGTCGTAATAAGTCGAAAGCAGATTCATCTGATCACTTGTCCTGGCATACTCTGCCAGTGTCATTCCGTTGATATTCTTAATAAACTTCTGCTCTATCTCAAGTCCGTTTCCATACAACACATCCGGACCATTGTTATAACATTTCACCTGATAGGACTCATATGCTTCCGGATGTCTGTTATCAGCGGTACCGCCATCATCACTTTCACTGATCCAGTCACTGATATCCACTGTCTCTATATTAACCGGCTGTGAACCATCCACAGCAGATTCTGTTTGCGCTTCCGTTGCAGCCACAGATGATTCATCATCTTCGGAATCTACGACATCATTTTCCTCGTATTCATCATACACATACTCATCTTTCGTCTCGGTCAGCCAGCGAAGGAACGGATAACCATCCGAATTATAAAACGCATCCAGATCGGACAATTTGTATTCCAGATTCGGATCTTTAGTTTCTGCCTTCACGCCACCATCTAAATTTGAAATATCTACGGTCAGATCACCGTTATAGGCTATTCCATTCAAAATCTTATTTTCAGATGCAAAGTTGTCCAGCTGACTATATACTTCCTGTCGCACATAGCGTTGGGCCTGCTCGCTGTCCACATAAGAAACCGGATTCATAATTTCCTGCACATTCATGCCCTCATATAATCCCAGAACGGACCATCCGGCGCAGACAGCAGTCAGTCCACCAGCCACCAGCAGAATCGCCGTTGTCAGCGTCTTTGCCCACATGCTGTAAAAATGTTTTTTCTTCATAAGGATCTCCTGTTCTACTCGACTTTAATATCCTCCATCTTATAGCCGATTCCCCATACCACTTTCAGATAACGTGGTTCCTTAGGGTTAATTTCGATTTTTTCCCGGATATGCCGGATATGTACCGCCACTGTATTATCCGCATTGATAGCATCTTCATTCCAGATATTTTCATAAATCTGCTCAATAGAAAATACTCTTCCCTTATTTTTTGTCAGGAAAAGAAGGATATTATATTGAATTGGTGTTAATTTTTCTACAACTACGCCATCGACCATCACCTGTTTCATATCATCATTGATCTCCAGACCACCCGTTTTATAAACATTCGACGTCGGTTCCTGCATCATTGTCCCCAACTTTGTATAACGACGCAGCTGTGATTTCACTCTTGCCACAAGCTCCAGTGAATTAAATGGTTTGGTCACATAATCATCGGCTCCTACATTCAATCCGAAAATCTTATCCGTATCCTCCGTCTTGGCTGAAAGGATTATAATCGGGATATTGGACTCTTCACGAATCTTTAAGGTTGCACGGATACCATCCATACGCGGCATCATCACATCCATGATCAAAAGCTGTATATCATTTTTCCGCATCATCTCGATTGCCTGAATACCATCATATGCTTTTAAGATCCGGTACCCTTCCGGAGCCAAATAGATTTCAATGGCATCTACGATATCTTTGTCATCATCACATACTAAAATATTTATCATAATTTTTCACCTCCCCGCCATTATACTCGATTTGCATGCATTCGAAAAGGAATGTTTCCCGCAATTCCTTTATGCTGACACTTTAACAGACAATTCTTTCCGGAAACCACGCCAAATTCTTAACGATTTATGAAGATAACCAAAAGGATAAAGTCTTTATATTTTCAACAGGGTTTCTTAATGATTTGTTAATGATTGCAATTATAAATCCTAACATTTGCCTGCTATATTAGGTACAACGAAAAAACGTACAGGGAGGAAACAATTATGCTGGTTACTATCACCCGTGTGATCAACTGGTCAATCTTATTTGCATTTATCGCATGTTTTTCTTATCAGATTGTCTACCTGATCGCACCTTATATTAAAAAAGAAAAAACACACAAGCCTTTGCAGATGCACCGTTACGCCGTACTGATTGCAGCAAGAAATGAAGAAAATGTCCTGGGTGGACTGCTTGACAGCATTCGCGCACAGAATTACCCGTCCGAACTGGTGGATATTTACGTCGTTGCGGACAACTGCACCGATACCACTGCTGAAATTGCTTATGCACACGGTGCCTATGTATATGAACGTTTTAACCGGGTCCAGATCGGAAAAGGATATGCCTTAAAGTACCTGCTGGACCAGATTTCCCTCAGTGATAATCTGGAAGATTACGACGGATTTTTTATCTTTGATGCAGATAATCTGCTGGATGAAAATTACATAAAAGAAATGAATATGACCTTCAATGACGGATATGATGCCGTCACCAGCTACCGTAATTCCAAAAACTTTGGTGATAACTGGATTTCCCATGGTTACGGTCTCTGGTTTTTACATGAAGCACAGTTTTTAAACCGCGGCAGAATGCGTATCGGCAACAGCTGTATGGTATCCGGCACCGGCTATATGATTTCCCGTGAACTCATTGAGAAAAATGATGGATGGAACTTCTTCCTGTTAACGGAAGATATTGAATTTACCGCTGACTGCATCGCAAACGGTGTAACGATTGGTTACTGTGAGCGCGCAGAATTCTATGATGAGCAGCCGACCAGACTTTCCGTATCCTGGCATCAGCGTATGCGCTGGGTAAAAGGTTATTTTCAGGTATATAAAAAGTATGGCCGACAGTTATTATCAAAGGTCGGCAAAAAAGGAGGCTTCTCCTGTTTTGACATGCTGATGTCCAATTTACCGGCCTTTATTCTGACTATGATAGCTACTTTTGCAGGACTTACCCTGACCATTCTGGCACTTTTAACCGCTCAGGATTTCACATCTGCCCTGCTCTGTGTCGGAAAATTCACGGTCAATACCTCTGCTGCAATGCTGGTACTTGGAATCTATACCACATTAACTGAGTGGAAACATATCCATATGGCATGGTACAGAAAAATCGGCTATATGTTCACATTTCCGATCTATATGCTGACTTATATTCCCATCGCTTTCATGGCAATGTTCAAGAAAGTAGAGTGGAAACCGATTGCGCACGGTTCCAGAGTGACAAAAACTCCGGTTCGCACAATTGCATCCTGATTGGTCACAATTCCCGGCAAGAAAGCGTGCCGCAATAAAAGAAGCCGCAGTGGCAACGGTATTATCTGTACTAATCAGATAACTGCCATGCCACTGCGGCTCTATATACTTCAAGTCGAACACACGTGAGACTTGGTGCGTGATTCTGGTCAGCGAAAGCTGACATATTCTTCTCAGAATCACTGCACATCCTCGCGGAGCGTTTATCTCAGTCGGAGATTGAACTCCCACTAAGAAAGATTTGTTATTACTCACCACTTGCAGAAGTGGGAGTCTCAACTCAGACTGAGATGAACACAAAAGCGGATACACCAAAATCGGCATATCCGCTTAATAAACAATACAAAAAATACTGCATCCGCTGTATCCCTACGTTGGCATTATCCAAATCAGGTTACGGGTCCAGACCACTTAGTCTGCTCTCAGCCTGCTGTCGGCAAGCTCCCCATTTATTCTCTTGTCAGGTTTCACAGAACAATTCCTGCAAAACATACGGTCAATTATTATCTGATGTTTCATCTCAGACACTCTCATTAACTGACGACATTATAGCACTGCACTTTTTTAATTGCAATATATCTTTCCGAATTTTTCGCATTGTGTTAGAATGGTGTTACCTTAAACAAATAACTGCATGGGGTTATAAAATCTATTATTTGGGAGAAATCACATTATGACAAACACGGCAAAAACGCCGCATCCGGTCACCGCCGGACATTCGGAACGCAACATCAGCTTCGATCTGATTCGTATTCTGGCAATTTTTCTTGTCATGTACAATCACCGCGAAACTTATATCTTTTATCATCATGTGCCACACATGGGACTGCGCTACATTCTTTCCATGTGCGGAGCAGCTTTCTGCAAATGCGGACCACCGCTTTTCTTTATGGTATCCGGTGCCCTGATCCTTCACAAAAAAGAATCTTTCCGACGGATTTTTCAGCACCGTATTTTACGGATTTTAATCGTAATGGTGATCCTAAGCATCCTGATCGTGACACTGATCCCGGATTCGGATTCCTTTCTCAAAACATTTTTTTCCGGACTGAACTGGTATCTGTATGCCTATATAGGTTACCTGTTGATGCTCCCGTTTCTGCGAATTCTGGTAAACCATATGACAAGAAAAGATATGCGGCTGTTTTTTATTCTGACAGCCATCGCATACTCCGTCAGCGGCATCCTGATTCCTTTTCGAGGTGTGGAAGAAGCATTTACCGGATTCCTTCCCATTTTCAGTTCACCCTTCGGAAGCAGCTGCTGGAACCTGGCATTTCCGGTACTTGCCTACTGTCTGGTCAGTTTTTCCAAACACGAAGAAAACCCGGCCCGAAAAAAGCGGATGCTTCTGATACTTCTGATCGGTACCATCGCCAGCCTGGTCATCGCCATGCTTCTGATGAATTATGATCTGACCGCAAAGCACGGTAAACATATGGAACTGATCGCACAGCATGCTGTTTTGTTTCCCTGCTGCTTTATTTTTTATGGTTTATACGAAGGTTTTTCCGGAAAATCCATCCGGCTGCCTTTCTCAGGAAAAGTGCTGGCAGAATTCTCAGCAGCTACGTTCGGCATGTTCCTGATTGAGACACACACCGGATTTTCAGAACAGATTTTTGACTTTGTAGCATCCTGGTTTCCGCATTCCGCAGGTCCCTACCTGTGCAGTCTGTTATCCATTGTACTGCAGTTACTGCTGTACTTTCTGGCGATTTTCGCACTGCGAAAAATCCCACCAATCCGAAAGATATTGTAATAACGTAAGTTGTGAAGCAGAAAAAGAGGCCGCCGCTTTTCGATAAATCATCGGAAAGTAGCGACCTCTCTTAAATTTTACTCAAAAATAATTTTACGATAGTTCTTTTTACCACGGCGTAATACAAAGTCCTCTTTATTGATGTCTTCCGGTTTGTAAGAAGCTTCAATTGATCCTACTTTTTCACCGTTTACAGCAACTCCGCCCTGCTGTACCGCACGACGTGCCTCAGAACGGGATGCACATAATCCGGAAGCAACCAGCAGACCCATGATGTCGATCTCACCGTCACGCAGATTTTCTTCTGTGATAGCTGCAGTCGGCATATTTGCTGCATTTCCGCCGGAGAACAGTGCACGTGCACTCTCCTGTGCTTTTGCAGCTTCTTCCTCTCCGTGAACCAGTTTGGTCAGCTCAAATGCAAGGATTTCTTTTGCCGTATTTAACTGACTTCCTTCCCATTTATCCATCTCGTCGATCTGCTCTAACGGAAGGAAAGTCAGCATACGCAGGCATTTTAATACATCGGCATCGCCAACGTTTCTCCAGTACTGGTAGAACTCAAAAGGAGAGGTCTTCTCCGGGTCAAGCCATACAGCGCCGGACTGGGTTTTACCCATTTTTTTACCTTCAGAATTCAGAAGCAGTGTGATCGTCATCGCGCATGCATTTTTACCAAGTTTACGACGGATCAGCTCTGTACCGCCAAGCATATTGGACCACTGATCATCACCACCGAACTGCATGTTACAGCCGTATCTCTGGAATAACTCATAGAAATCATAACTCTGCATGATCATGTAGTTAAACTCCAGGAAGCTTAATCCACGCTCCATACGCTGTTTGTAGCACTCAGCAGAAAGCATACGGTTTACAGAAAAATGCGGTCCGATATCACGCAGTACTTCTACGTAATTTAAGTCAAGCAGCCAGTCTGCATTGTTTACCATTAATGCTTTTCCCTCGGAAAAATCGATAAAACGGGACATCTGTTTTTTGAAGCATTCGCAGTTGTGGTTGATTGTTTCCTTTGTCATCATCTGACGCATGTCAGTACGTCCGGATGGGTCACCGATCATAGCTGTACCGCCACCGATCAGTGCGATCGGTTTGTTTCCTGCCATCTGCAGTCTCTTCATCAGACACAGTGCCATGAAATGTCCTACATGAAGACTGTCTGCGGTCGGATCAAATCCGATGTAAAATGTTGCTTTTCCGTTATTGATTAATTCTTTGATTTCTTCTTCGTCTGTAACCTGGGCAATCAGACCACGGGCTACGAGTTCGTCATAAACTGTCATAATGTACTCTCCTTCTTCATAATAAAAAAACCCATCCTAATGCGCATGCATAAGGACGGGATAAAATCTCGTGTTACCACCTTAATTCACAGACCGCTCACACGATCCGCCTCACCAAGTATCTGACAATACTTCTGCAATATAACGGTTGCTCCCGGCGCAGCCTACTGATCATCAAAATCATTTCTGATAACGTTCAATGCGCAGCTTGTGAATGTATTCGGTATCAGTTTTCCATGCGCCTCTCACCACCCGGCAGCTCTCTGTATGTTCCGCTCATACTTACTTCTTTCAGTCATTGCTGTTGCTGTTTGCAATTGTCTTCACATGTCCATTATTATAAAAGTTGTATTTGGAAATGTCAATGTAAAGTTTTACAATAACATGATCAGCGTTCCCGCCACGTTCAGACATAAGCCAACCACTGCTTTCTTCGTCAGACGCTCCCTGAACACGATATAGGAAAATGCGATTGATACCAAAATGCTCAGCTTATCGATTGGAACAACTACGCTCGCCATTCCGTCATGCAGTGCCCTGTAATAACACAGCCAGGATCCACCGGTTGCCAGGCCTGATAAGCAGATAAAGCCAAGCTCGTTTTTCGGAATTTCCCGGATTGTATGCTGTTTGCCTTTGACAAATACAACCACCCATGCCATCACCAGGACAACGCAGGTTCTGATGGCAGTTCCAAGGTTTGACTCCACACCTTCGATGCCGACTTTTCCAAGGATAGCGGTCAGGCTGGCAAACACTGTAGAAAGCAATGCATAGATCAACCAGGAACCTCCCTTGGGCTTCTTAGGCTCATCCACCGTCTCTTTTTTCTGAATCATCATAAACGTACCGATACCGATTAGAACCACTGCGATACCTTTCACCAGTGTGATCGGCTCTCCAAGGAAAATAAAAGCAAGTATGATCGTCAGAATCGTACTTGATTTGTCGATCGGCACAACTTTATTGACATCTCCCAGCTGTAATGCTTTGAAATAGCACAGCCAGGATACTCCGGTCGCGATTCCGGATAAAATTAAAAACATCCATGTCTTGCTGCTTAATGAACTGATTGTTCCGATGGATCCTGTGATCAGCATCATGATCCAGGAAAAAATCAATACAACGATTGTTCGAATGGCAGTCGCCGCATCCGAATCCGTCTTTCGAATTCCGCATTTTGCAAGAATCGATGTCAATCCTGCAAAAACGGCAGAGCCAAATGCAAATAAAATCCACATAACTTCATCCCCGCTTTCTGCAGCTGTCGTATACAGTTGCCTGTTTATTATACACCTGAATGAGTTATGTGGATTATAAAAGTGTAGATGTTATCTGATTCCTATCTATTTCGAAAATTCCGGTAATTTACTGTCCCAAATTTTTTTCCAATGTTTTCCGTACTGCATGAGGACCCGTCAGCATTTCTTTCAAAAATCCGATCACCGGCTCTGCCAACTCCGTCTTTGAAAGATCCTGCCCAAATACAGATGCATCTGCCAGAATCGATCCGGCCACCATTTCCGGTTTCTCCGCAATATCGGATATTTTCTCTCGCAATTCTGTCATACGCGGATCCGGGCTGAGTTCCATTGCATTTCCGAAATCGTCCACTCCTGTAAGATAACGGATCCACCCCGCAATGACCAACGGTATTGCCCGCAACTGTTCCAAACTTTTTCCTGTTTTCTGATATGCTTTGATCGTTTCGCCATAACGAATGGATAATTTTTGGGAAGTATCCGTTGCGATCCGCTGAGGCGTATCCGGAATGTATGGATTAGGCAGTCTGACATATAAGACCTCATGCAGAAATTGTTTTGGTTCCAGTATCCCCGGATGCACAACAACCGGCATTCCTTCCTGCCCGATTTGCACGGCCAGTTCCCGCAACAGCGGATCTTCCATTTCTTTACTGATAGAAGTATAGGATAGCAGACAACCGAATATGGCAAGTCCTGTATGAAGCGGATTCAGACATGTGCAAACCTTCATCTGTTCGACGCATTCTACGGTCCGGCGATCTGCAAACAGAATACCCGCATGCTCCAGCTTCGGTCTTCCATTTGGGAAATTATTTTCAATGACCAGGTATTCCGTCTCTTCTGCATTTACAAATGGTGCAATGTACGTATTCGCTGATGTTGTAAAAATATCCATTCCTTCTAAACCGGTACGTTCCAGCATTTCTTTGATTTTCGAATCAGGCCGTGGTGTAATTTTATCTATCATTGACCACGGGAAACTGATTTTTGTCTCATCCTGAAGATAACCGGAAAAGCCTTCTTCTACCAGATTATTTTTTTCCCAGACTTCCGCAATGGTCAAAACAGCCATTTTTAACCGATCACCATTATGTGAAAAGTTATCCATACTAACCAACGCCAGTGGAAGTTTGCCTGCCAGATATCGAAGATAGCATAATGCGGTAAGACATCCCATATAGCTTTTTGCCTGTTCCGGTCCCACCTGCATATCTTCCTTAATCTGCGGTAAATAACCGGACGCATTTTTTATCTGGTAACCTTTTTCCGTTATGGTAAACGTTGCCATCTGTAAAGCGGGATTTTCAAATATTTCTTTTAATCGCAGCCAGTCGGATGTTTCCGGTTTCAAAAGTAACGATTCTGCGACACTTCCTACTACCATTTTATCCATACTGCCATTCTGTTTCATAGAAACTGTAATAGTCAGATTATCATATTTACGGTACACTTTTTCAATAATTTCTGAATCATACCCTTCACATACAATAATTCCTGTGTCAGAAATTTTCTCATTCAACAATTTTTGCTGGGCAACTGCCATAAATGCACGGAAAATATTTCCTGCGCCAAAATGAATCCAGGTTGGTTTTTTCTTTGTATTGGCCTGCATGATGTCCAGATCATATTCCGGCAGTTCATAACCTGCTTTTTTCCATTCTTCAGCTTCTCTTAAACTTTTCTTTTCCAGCTTCATATGTTACGACTCTCCTTATTGAGACTCTCCCAGATACCATTCAGATAAGCAACACCGAGTGCACGGTCATACAAGCCATACCCCGGCATCGCTTTTTCATCCCAGATCATCCGTCCGTGATCCGGGCGTATTGGTCCGTCAAATCCTGTATCATACAATGCTTTCATAATGGCATACATATCCAGTGAGCCATCAGAAGACAGATGTGCTGCCTCTTCAAACTGCCTGTCACCTGTATATTTAATATTTCTCACATGTGCAAAATGGATGCGTCCCTTGGCTGCGTAAATCATATCAACAAGATCATTATCTGGATTTGATCCAAACGAACCGGTGCAAAATGTCAGTCCGTTATGCGGATTATCTACACTATTCAGCAGGCGCATGATATGCTCTTTGCTTCTCACAATTCTCGGAAGTCCAAACACCGGCCAGGCAGGATCATCCGGATGAATTGCCATATTGATATCATATTTATCACAGACCGGCATGATCGCATTTAAAAAATACACCAGATTTTCAAATAATGTTTCTTCATCTATCTCCGCATATTTTTCAAACAGTTCTTTTACTTTTTCCAGACGCTCCGGTTCCCATCCCGGCATAATAAATCCATTTGATTTTGCATCCATTGATTCAAACATTTTTTGCGGATCGATCTGATCAATCTGCTTCTGATCATATGCGAGAACATTTGATCCGTCCGGTCTTGGTTTTGCCAGATCGGAACGCGTCCAGTCAAATACCGGCATAAAATTATAGCAGACCATGTGAATATCATTCTGACCTAATTTTTCCAATGTGCGGATATAGCGTTCGATATACAAATCTCTGGTGCTATCTCCTGTCTTGATCTCATCCGCAATATTTACACTTTCAATTCCGGACAGATGAAGCCCTGCAGTTTCCACCTGGGATTTCAATTTTTTTATCTCTTCGTCTTTCCATTCCTCACCGGGCTGTGTCCCATATAAGGTAGAGATCACACCCGTCACCCCAGGAATCTGACGAATCTGATTTAATGTTACGGAATCATATCCTTCACCGTACCATCGTAATGTCATTTCCATAATATTCCAATCTCCTTTTAGCTCTCCGGTACCAGATGTCTTCCCAGACGTTTTTCAATCTTGCCCTGGAAGAAAGTCAGGATTGTACTAAAGATCAAGTATACAATTGCTGCTTCTATATAAAGCAGAAGCGGCTGATACTGAATTGCTGAAATCTGTTTTGCAACCATAAAAATCTCCTGTACAGTCAGAATGGAGCAAAGAGACGTATCTTTCAGCAAGCTGATAAAGGAATTTGCCAGTGCAGGAACAGCAGTAAGTGCTGCCTGCGGTAAAATAACATGAATCAGCGTCTGTCCCTTCGTCATGCCAAGAGATTTCGGTGCCTCATACTGTCCTTTCTGAATACCTGCAATGGCACCTCTGATAACCTCTGAATTGTATGCACCCTGACTGATTGTTAATCCGAGAATTGCCGATACAAACGGAGTAAATACAATACCAACGCTTGGCAGACCGTAAAAGATAATGAATAACTGCACCAGAAGTGGTGTTCCACGAATAATCCATACATAAAATGCGCAAATACCGGATATGATTTTTATTTTACTATTGCGCCCAAGAGCAACAAATAAAGCGACTACCAGACCAAGTGCAAAAGAGATAAGCATCATCGGTATCGAATATTTAATACCAGCCAGAACCATGGGCCAAAATGAATCCAAAAATAATTTTACCATTTAAAAATCCTCCTTATTTCTGAGTCTGCCAGGCTAAAATAGCCTGGCAAATTCAGAAATAGTTTTCATCTTATTTGTAAAGTGACACATTACTTGCAAAATCTTCACCAAAATATTGTTCTGCCAGTTTTTTCGCTGTTCCATCAGAAATAATTTCATGAATTGCTTTATTGATTGCATCACATAAAGCTTTGTCTTCTTTTCTGCACATTACGGAAGACTGGATTTCATACTCATTCTCCGGTTCATAATATGCTGCAATTTTAACATCTGCATCCGGATTTGCTTTCATATAAGCATTGATGGATGCTGCATCATTAATGGTACAATCTGCTCTTCCCTGCTGGATCAATAACATTCCCTGCTCAAGAGAAGCCTCTGTAAGTTCCGCACCATAAGAACGTGCGATATTTCCACTGCTGGAGGAAAGTGAGTTTGCAGATGTTTTTCCCTTCAAATCATCAAAACCTTTAATTGTGTCATTGTCCCCTTTTACAACCAGTGCGATCAGCTGCTCTCCATACGGATCTGACATGTTATATTTTTCCTTTCGCTCCGGTGTAGGGCATACACCACAGATAACAACGTCATAACGTTCGGCATCTAATCCGGCAATAACACCATCGAAAGAATCTCCGACAATATTATCTGCTTCATCTACTTTAACACCAAGACGCTTTGCAATCTCTGCTGCCATCTGAACTTCAAATCCGTCTAATTCGCCTGTTCCGTCCTGATTATACACATATGGTTCCCAGTTTCCTTCTGCACCTACAGAAAGCACACCTGCATCCAACACACGCTGCAGCGAATCATCGGTTCCGTTCTGTTCGGCCTCACTGCTTACCTGTTCTGTTTTACTGCTGTTTGCATCATTTCCCGCAGAATCCGTTTTCGTACCATTACCACATGCTGCCAAAGTTCCCATCATTGCTACCGCCAATACAGTTGCTAATAATCTCTTTTTCATTTTTCTTTTCCTTTCTCAGAAAATTTACCCCATAAATTTTTCCAGTATACGCATATTTTTTACATCTGCATAGTATGGATTGCAAAAATATTTTTCGTCTGCTATTTCCTGAACCAGATATCCGTCAAAATGATATCTGTTGATTGTTTCCAGTTGCTGCTCCAAGGATGTATTGCCATCTCCCCACACATTGTGAAGATATGGATCTCCGTCCAGGAAATGCATATGTACCAGATCCGTTCCGAACGTTTCAAACCAATCTTCCAATGTCTCTCCTGCATTACCGGTTGCAATATTATCTACCATAACCTTTAAATTCGGATGGTTGACTGCATCAAACATTCGCTTTGCACTGTGAATATCATACACAATATTTGTTTCATCATTTCGCATGGATTCCATCATGCAGGTAATTCCCAATGTCTGAGCATACTCTGCAATGCGATATAAATTTTCCTGGGAACGTCGAAATCTGTCGTCTTCCGATTCGTTCCAATATCCCCATCCGGAATTTACAACTGCACGATCTGCTCCCAACTCTGCACCGACCCGAAGTCCATTACAGAAATATCGAAAACTTTCTTCCAGAATTTCTTTTTCCTGTGATGCATACTGATATTGATAAGCACAACTCGGAGTAGTAACTGATACCACCTTTATATGATGATCCTGTAACTTTTTTCTGACTGGCTGAATCGCTTCATATCCTTTCGAATCCACGTAAAAGTGAGATGCACCAAGCCAGAATTCAATGTTTTCAACACCCAGCTTTTCCTGACATTCCAGATAGTAATCCAATGAAAAACGCCGATAATGCTGATTCATCGAAACAATCTGCTCTCTTTTTATCGTTGGCAATCCATTACCTCCCTCCATGCGCTTAATGCACGGAAGTGATTTTGTTTCTGTGCATCTTTTGGATTTTCACAATAGCGTTCTCCCGGTATCTGAAACGATATGAGTCCATTAAATCCCGTCCGGTATATCTCTTCTGCCAGTTTTTCGGCAGGAAGTACACCTTTTCCCCAGATTCGATATCCATTATAATTACCGTCTGTAAACCGAACGAGCCGAACTTTTTCTCCCAGTCTGTCAAACCAGTCTGTCAGAGATTCTCCACGGATACTCAAAACCTGTGTATCCGCATAAGCCGCCAGATAAGAACTTCCAATCTGTTCAATGATCTCAGCTACTTCGTCTACAGTCAGTACAATCGGTGTGGATGCATTGCATGGACTGTCCATTCCCATCACGGTTCCCAGTAAAAGAATAACATTTTCTTCCTCTGCTACTTTCACCAGAGCATTCAGATTTTCTATACAATATTCCATCAATTTCTGCTTCGGCTCATCAAAACACGCATTGGCTGCTGTAATACAAAGATACTGACTACCGCAAAGATGTGCTGCGCGAATACAGTTCGCATAATATTGTCGACTTCGTTGTCCGATCAGACTGTTGGGATGAAATCCTATACTGTAACGATAGGGCAAAGGTGTCACACAATCCACACAAATCTGATACCGTTCGAAATCCTTCTGATATTTCCGAATCTGACCATACTCCTCGCAATCCACATAAATATGCGGGCTCTGCAAAACCAGGTCAATATGATGGCTTTCCAATTCCTTTTGTACTTTCAAAAAATCCGTCATGGAATATCGGATATACTGACTGTTAGATTCCAGAAATCTCATATGACTATCATTCATCTATGCCAGATCTCCCGGATATCCATCCGTACATAATTCAAACCAGATATATTTGTATGCTTCTCCTTCTTCACACCAGCTTCCATGATGTGAGGAATGCGGCGTAAATGTAATATCACCGGCTGTAACATGAATCTCTTCTTTTTCTCCGTCATGCTCTGCATAATAAGTAAACTCAGAGCCCGGAAGAACAATGTACCACTGCTCCAGTTCATTATGAATATGTGTTCCTACTTTTGTAGGACCCTGGTCAATGGTTCCACCCATGGATAAACGACCCAGATTACGATGCTCCAACAGTGTCAGCTGCTGCACATTTTCTGCGGTATTAAACTCTTTGTATAACCATGCCTCTGAGATGCCACGGAAACGCGGAAGACTCATTCTTGCGTGTTTGAGACACTGAAGATCATACTCGGCAATTTCAGAAACTGCATGTAAAATATTTAAAGGCTCTTTACTGTCTGCCGCACAACGAATGACAAATTTTTCTTTATCAAATTCCGGTACGAACACTGCAACTTCGGTAATGTTATAAACCATTCGCGGTGTTTTAACATAACCGGTACCTGACATAAAGAGAAATACCTGATTATGTTCTTCCAGCTTATAAACATCCGGACTCCATTCACATCCCGGTTGAATGGATACTCTCTCTAATGCACAGTCCTTGCACTCGCCTTCCAGAATCGGCACATGTGCGATACCATTTTCATCATAGTTATATACAATATCTGCGTTTCTTGATACCTTTACAAATGACATTTTTTCTTCCTCCTCAGCCTTTATTCAATCTCTCCCGGATAACATTCCATAACCATTTCAAACCACACATAATCTAAGGTATCACCCTCTTTTACTTCACTGCCATGGTAATATCCGGTCGGTGTATAACTGATATCTCCACCTTCCATTACATGAGATTCGTCTCCGGCAGTATATGTCATCTTTGATCCCGGAAGGATGATGTACCACTGCATTAATGCATCATGGATATGCTGACCTACAACCGATGGGCCTTTTCCAAGCACTGCTCCGCAGGATACGCGGCCCAGATTTCTATGCTCTAAGAGCATTTTATTCTCAATACTATCATCTTTGAAATCCTCATAATAATTCCATGCCATATCCATGGTACGGAATCTCGGAAGACGCATTTTAGATGCATACAGGCAATGTTTATCATAATCGTTCAGCTCTGTGATAATATGAATATATTCCAATGGCTTCTTACTATCTGCAGAACATGTGATTTCAAATTCCTCTGTATCATAATCCGGAACAAATACAGCAAACTCATTTTTAATGTTAAATCCTTTTCTTGGAGTTGTGATATACCCTTTTCCTTCAAGAAACAGAAAAACCTGCGTATGCTCTACCGTGGAATAAAGTTCCGGTTTTACAGATTTTCCTGGCTGTAAAGAACAGCGGATGAATTTTGCCTGATCACATTCCCCCTTGAGTACTTCTTCCTGCGCAAATCCATTTGCGTCATACTCAAATGTTACATCTTTTCTTTTTGCGATTTTTACAATTGACATGTTTTCCTCCTTGATATTAAATCATTTTACTTAAAAATTCTCTTAAACGTTCATTCTTCGGATTTTCAAAGAATTCCTGCGGCGTTGTATTTTCCTGAATCACCCCGTCATTAATAAATACAACCCGGTTCGCCACATTTCGTGCAAATCCCATCTCATGTGTAACAACAATCATTGTGATGCCTTCTTCCGCAAGTTTTTTCATAACATCCAGAACTTCTCCAACCATTTCCGGATCAAGCGCCGAAGTCGGTTCATCAAACAGGATCAATTCCGGTTCCATACAGAGCGTTCTTGCAATTGAAACACGCTGCTGCTGTCCTCCGGAAAGATTCGTCGGATAAGAATTTTTCTTATGATCCATTCCAACCAGTTTCAGATACTTTTCTGCCTTCGCTTCCGCATCTTCCTTTGACATTTTGCTGACTAACTGCGGAGCCATTGTAACATTGTCCATTACCGTCTTGTGTGGGAAAAGATTAAACTGCTGAAACACCATTCCTATATCTTTCAAGGTCTCTGATCTTGTTTTTTTGTCTGCAGAAACTAAATCGGTTCCTTTATAGACAATTTTTCCACAATCCGGTTCTTCCAAAAGATTCAGGCATCGGATAAACGTGCTTTTTCCACAGCCCGAAGGACCGATAATGGCTATTACTTCACCTTTTCTGACAGTGAGGTCCACACCTTTTAAAACTTTGTTTCTTCCATAGCTTTTTTCCAAGCCTGTGACTTCAAGTATTGAGCCTTCACCTTCCATATTCCTTCTCCTTCTTTTCTTAGTTGTAACCGCTTACATTTTGTTTGTAAGCTAATTGTAGTACATATAAACACTTTTGTCAACAGTTAAATTGTAAGCGTTTTCATTTTATTTAACATTGTCTTACAAAATACAATTTTCCTGTTAAACAAAAGAAGGCGATATCGCAATCGACCTGCAATATCGTCTCCCTTGACATTTTCTGTATAATTTTTTAGTTATTTGTAGTACCTCTTGCCACAAACTCTGATGCTATCATTGTCCGTACCGGAACCTCGGAGCCTTCCAGCACACGCATTAAGGAAGCAACCACTGTAACACACAGTGCTTCGCACATATTATCAACCGAAGACAATTCGGGATAACAAGAAATAGACAACACTGAATTATTGCATCCAACCACTTCCATTTTTTCCGGAATTTCTATGCCGGATTGCAATGCAAATTTCAATGCACCAACTGCAAGCTCGTCATCTGTGGCCACAACAGCATCAATCTGTGGATGTTCCCGATAAAACTCTATGAGCAAATCTTTCACTTTGTCAATCTTCTCATTGAACTGAATTATCATTTCCGGATCATATACTAAACCGCGCTCTGCATATGCAGCCTGATAACCTTCTTTCTTTTTCCGTCCGCTATAGCTTTCTTCACGCATCAGAAATACAATATTTTTTCTTCCCCGGTCCAATAATTGTCCGGTAACTTCAAAAAACATCTCTTTGTCTTCTGAAAGAATACAGTAAATATTATTTCCCTTTAAGTAACCATTTACCAACATTACCGGCACTTGTTTTGCTGCATCCAGAATATATTGATTCCTTCTCTCGGTTGCTTCTATATACTGTGAACCCACTAATATGATCGCATCTACCCGCTGATTTTCCATCCGCTTAACGCCATCTTTTTTTGCCTCATAGGAATAACCGGTACAGTTGAGAACTGTTTGAAATCCCTCTTTTCGTAATTCCCGTTCCAGATACGATACTGCATTTGCCAGATAAATATCTGCAACATCTGCACACAAAATTCCTATCGTCTTCATTGAACCAGTTCCAAGCCCTCTGGCAAACGCATTCGGTTCATATCCGGATGCCTGTATAATGTCCAGCACTCGCTCTTTTGTCTTTCTGCTGACCTTCGGGCTGTCATTCAGAACACGCGAAACGGTTGCAATTGAAACACCCGCTTCTTCTGAGATATCATAAATTGTTATCTGTTTTTTCTTATTCACTTCCCTCCTCCTTTTTTTCGTATGATAGTTATTTCAGTGATTCCATTGTAGCATAGCCGTCAGCCCTTGTCATATGCCTTATACATTTTTTAAATATTTTTTTAGTTTCTTTTTAAACCTGATCCTATCATACATCTATTTTGTTACTCATCACCTTTAGGAATGGACATCATCGCACATCTGGTATATCATCACTCCTGTATCTGAAGATCAAATCCGAAATAACGTACTGCATTATTATATGAAATATCTTTTACAATCTTACCAAGACGTTTCATATCATCCGGATATTCCCCATTCTCAACCCAGGTTCCAAGCAAATTACAGAGAATTCTTCGAAAATACTCATGACGCGGATAAGACAAAAAGCTTCTGGAATCAGTAAGCATTCCCACAAAGTTTGCCAGCATTCCAAGATTTGCCAAAGATGTCATCTGCTTTTCCATTCCTGTTTTATTATCATTAAACCACCAGGACGATCCATGCTGCATCTTTCCTATTGCATCACTATTTTGGAAACATCCGATCACACTGTCTATCAGAGTATCGTCTCCCGGATTCAGGCTGTACAAAATTGTCCTTGGCAATCCACCCTGAAGTTCTGCTGCATTCAGAAAATCAGTCAACTGTTCTGCCGGTGCATAATTATTGATACAATCATACCCGGTATCCGGCCCCAACTGCTGATACATGATCTGATTATTATCTCTCTTGCATCCATAATGCAGCTGCATGACCCATCCGCGTTTTTTATATTCTTTGCTGAAAAAAAGCAGACACGCAGTCTTATATTGTTCCATTTCCAGTTTTGTCAGCATCTTCTGCGAAAAACGCTTGGAAAAAATTTCTTCTATTATTTTTTCAGATGCAGGGGCATACATTACATAATTGATACCATGATCCGATACTCTGCATCCCGATGCTGCAAAAAAATCCATTCGCTTCTGTAACGCTTCTTTCAACTGAGAAAAATCGTTGATTTCCATGTCTGCAGCATCTGCAAGTGTCTTAATATATTCTGTAAATTCCGGTTTTTCAATGTTCATCACTTTATCCGGTCTCCAGGCCGGTAATACCTGAACATCAAACTCAGGATCATCCTTGATCATCTTGTGCCATCGGAGATCATCTACCGGATCATCCGTAGTGCACAACAGCGTAACACCTGATGTTTTTATCAGACTGCGCACCCGCATATCCTCTTCCTGTAATTTTCGATTACACAATTCCCACACTTCCGAAGCTGTTTCCCGATTCAGATCTCCGGTATATCCAAAAAATCGCTGCAGTTCTAAATGGCTCCAATGATACAATGGGTTTCCAATTGCACGTTCTAATGTTTCTGCCCATTTTTCAAATTTTTCCCAATCCGAAGCACCGCCTGTAATGTAATATTCGTCCACACCATTTGATCTCATCAGACGCCATTTGTAATGATCGCCGCCCAACCATACCTGGGTAATATTATCGAATTTTATATTTTCTGCAATCTCCTTGGGATTAATATGGCAATGATAATCCAGAATTGGCATCTGTTCTGCATAATTATGATATAACTTCTGTGCCGTTGACGTATACAGAAGGAAATCTTGATCCAAAAATTTATTCATTTTTGTCATCCACCTTTTCATTTTCTTCCCAAAATGTAACCGTTTACACTTTGAATTATATCACACTAATTTCATTTTGCAATATATTTTATACATTTTTCGAATCTCCAATTGACAGTTCTTGAATTTTCCGATATTCTTTATGTAATCGCTTACATATAATTTTCAAAAAAACTACGCTTATTCGCGTAATGAAATACGAGGTGATCTTTTTTGAAATACTATCTTAAAATCCATCCCGCTGATACGGTTGCTGTTGCATTAACTCCATTAAAAAAAGGCAGCGTTCTTCCGATTGATAACAACACTACCATTACATTAACGGAAGATATTCCACAGGGACACAAATTTGCACTGACCGATCTTGCCGAAGGTTCTTCCATTATTAAATATGGAAATCCCATCGGCATTGCTACTCAACCGATCTGCAAAGGCGCGTGGATCCATACCCATAATATGAAAACAGGTCTGGGCGATCTACTGACGTATACATATCAGAAGGAGGCCATCACAGAACAAAAGCTACCGGAACGCTATTTCCAGGGATATCGCCGCAAAGACGGACGTGCCGCAGTGCGAAATGAAGTCTGGATCATCCCTACCGTCGGCTGTGTGAACAATGTTGCCCAGGCCATTGAAAAATCTGCCCAGAATGATATTGCAGATAACGTTGACGGTGTCATTGCATTTACCCATCCTTATGGTTGTTCTCAGATGGGTGATGATCAGGAACATACCAGACAGATTCTTGCAGATTTGATCAACCATCCAAATGCAGCCGCAGTTCTTGTCCTCGGGCTTGGGTGTGAAAACAGCAACATCGATGTCATGAAAAATTATATTGGGGAATATGATCCGGAACGGGTACGATTTCTTGTTGCACAGGAATGTGAAGATGAGATCGCGACCGGAACTGAAATTGTTCGCGAACTGATTGATTATGCTTCTCAGTTCCATAGAGAACCCATCAGCTGCAGTGAACTGGTAATCGGCATGAAGTGCGGCGGATCCGATGGATTATCCGGCATCACAGCAAATCCAACCGTTGGTGGTTTTTCCGACCACCTGATCGCCATGGGCGGCTCAACGATCCTGACTGAAGTACCGGAGATGTTTGGTGCTGAAACACTCCTCATGAATCGATGCGAAAACAAATCTCTGTTTCAGAAAACAGTCGCACTGATCAATGACTTTAAGGCCTATTTCAAACGTCACGATCAGACCATTTATGAAAATCCTTCTCCGGGAAATAAAAAAGGTGGCATTTCCACACTGGAAGACAAGTCCCTCGGCTGCACACAGAAATCCGGTACCGCTCCGGTAAAAGGCGTGCTTGCCTATGGAGAACCGGTCAGCACCAGAGGTTTGAATCTGCTGAGTGCCCCGGGAAATGACCTTGTAGCAGCGACTGCCCTTGCTGCATCAGGTGCACACATTGTACTTTTTACCACAGGACGCGGAACTCCTTTTGCCTGTCCGGTACCGACGATAAAAATATCTTCTAATAATACACTTGCACAAAAAAAACAAAACTGGATCGATTTTAACTGCGGTGTTCTGGTCGATGATGTTCCCGCAGATGAACTTGCAGATCAGTTACTTGATTTTGTAATTGAAGTTGCTTCCGGAAAACAGGCAAAATCCGAAGAAGCAGGATTCCATGATATGGCAATCTTCAAGCAAGGTGTAACACTGTAATCTTGGTCACTAGTTGAAAGGTGGTATAGAAATGAAACAACTCTCTTATCAAACATTAAAAGAACAGAACTATTCCGGATATCTTCTGGAATCAGCACCAGAACGCGTACTTCAATTTGGCGAAGGAAACTTTCTCCGTGCGTTTGTAGATTATTTTATCGATGTCATGAACGAAAAAGCAGGTTTTAACTCCAAAGTTGTCCTCTGCCAGCCAATTGCACCGGGACTTGCAGACATGATCAATGAGCAGGAAGGTCTTTACACTTTATTTCTCCGTGGATTTCAGGATGGTCAGAAAGTCAACAAAAAACGTATCATTTCCTGTGTCAGCCGCTGTCTGAACCCATACCAGGATTTTGATGCCGTTCTTGACTGTACTTCCAATCCGGATCTGAGATTTATCGCATGCAACACAACAGAGGCCGGTATCGCATATGATCCTTCCTGTCAGTTTAGCGATATCCCCGCTTCTTCTTATCCGGGAAAACTGACACAGTTTCTGTATCGCAGATTTGAAAAATTCGGAACTGTTCCGGGAAAAGGTTTTATTATTCTTTCCTGCGAACTTATCGATGACAATGGAAAAGAACTTGAAAAATGTGTATTACAATATGCAAAACAGTGGAATCTCGGTGAAGCTTTCATTGCATGGATAAAAACCGAAAATACGTTCTGCTCCACCCTTGTAGACCGCATCGTTACCGGCTATCCACGCAGCGAAGCAGATGCCATCTGCGAAGAACTCGGATACAAAGACAATCTGATTGATACCGGAGAAATTTTCGGATTCTGGGTGATTGAAGGTCCGCAGTCCATCAAAGATGAATTCCCGGTTGATAAAGCAGAACTTCCAATCCTGATCACAGACAACCACAAACCGTATAAACAGCGTAAAGTCCGGATTTTAAATGGCGCACATACTTCTTTTGTACTGGGTGCTTACCTTGCCGGTCAGGATATCGTAAGAGACTGTATGAATGATGATGTCATCTGTGGATTTATGAATAAAACCATTTACGACGAGATCATCCCTACCCTGGATCTTCCACAGGAAGAATTAAAAGAATTTGCAGCAGCAGTGACCGAACGCTTTAAAAATCCGTTTATCGACCACGCATTACTTGCGATTTCCTTGAACTCAACCTCTAAATGGAAAGCTCGTGTTATGCCATCCCTGAAAGAATATATCAAACGCAAAGGAATACTTCCTTCCTGTATCACAGCATCTTTTGCTTTTTACATTGCATTCTTCCATGGACATACCATGACAGAAGACGGACTGCTCGGAAGCAGACCCGGCAACGATTACCTGATCAAAGATGACCAGGCGGTACTCGACTTCTATCTGGCACACAAAGATGATTCCTGCAAAGGTCTGGTTCACGCAGTGTGCACAAATACCGATTTCTGGGGTGAGGATCTCACAAAATTAGAAGGATTTGAAGCAGCTGTATGCACTTATCTGACACAGATTAATGAAAACGGCACCTATGCCGTTATGAAAACTTTACTGAAATAAACACGGTTTTATTGTTATGTGAACTGTTTTATCGTTATACGAGGAGAATAAAAATGAACGCTACATTACAAAAACTTGAACAATTTGGTATTGTCCCGGTCGTTGTCCTGGATGATGCAGCAGATGCTGCTCCTCTGGCAAAAGCACTCTGTGACGGAGGTCTTGCCTGTGCGGAAGTTACCTTCCGTACAGCTGCAGCCGAAGAATCCATCCGGATTATGACAACAGAATATCCTGATATGGTCGTCGGGGCCGGAACGGTTCTTACAACCGATCAGGTAGATCGTGCAATTGCTGCCGGTGCTAAATTTATCGTAAGCCCGGGTCTTGATCCGAAAATTGTAACATACTGCATCGAGAAAAATATACCGATCACTCCGGGTGTTGTTACACCAAGTGAAATCGCAAAAGCGATTGAATTAGGACTTGATGTTGTTAAATTTTTCCCTGCTGAACCATCCGGCGGTCTCGCCATGATCAAGGCTGTCGCCGCACCATATAACAAACTAAGATTCATGCCAACCGGCGGAATCAACGCAAAAAATGCTTTACCTTACCTACAATACGACAAAATCATTGCGTGCGGTGGAAGCTGGATGGTAAAAAGCGATCTTATCAAAGAAGGAAAATTTGATGAAATCACTGCCTTAACAAAAGAAGCTGTTTCCCTTGTCCGTTCAGCACGGGAGGTGAAATAATGGCTAAAGTTGTTACACTCGGAGAAATCATGCTCCGTCTCTCTCCACCTGGGTATGAACGCTTTGCACAGGCCTCCCGTTTTGATGTTAATTACGGCGGTGCCGAAGCCAATGTAGCCGCTTCCCTGGCTCAGTTGGGAAATAATGCCGCTTTTTTATCAAAAATCCCGAAAAATGCGATTGGTGATGCAGCCATCGCCACGTTAAAAAGCCTTGGTGTAAATTGCCAATATATCGCACGCGGTGGAAAACGGCTCGGTATTTATTTTCTGGAAAACGGTGCCTCCATCCGTCCTTCCAGCGTGGTATATGACCGTGCCGATTCATCTGTCACACAGGCAAAAGCGACCGAATTTGATTTTGATAAGATTTTTAATGATGTGGATTTATTCCATGTTTCCGGAATCACACCTGTCTTAAGTCAGGATGCTGCAGACCTTACCTTAACCGCACTGAAAAAAGCAAAAGAACATAGTGTTACTGTTTCCTTTGATCTGAACTACCGCGCAAAACTGTGGACAGATCATATTGAAGAAAAACAGCAGATGCTCTCCGACATGATGCCATATGTCGATATTTGTTTCGGAAATGCCAGAGATGCGGCAAAATGCCTTGGCTATACAGAAAACGGTATGGATTTTATCAATGGTGATTACAGCATCTGTGTGGATGAAACCCATATGACAAATGTCATGAAACACTATGGATTTACCCACCTGATCACGACCTTGCGAAATAGCATCAGTGCTTCCGACAACGGATGGTCTGGAGCAATCTGTACTGATTCCGGACTTTACCATGGAAGAACCTATGACCTGCACATTGTAGATCGTGTCGGTGGCGGAGACGCCTTTGCTGCCGGTGTACTCCACGGAATTCTTGCAGAGATGGGCGATGAAAAGGCACTTGAATTTGGACTTGCTGCTGCTGCCATCAAACACACCATTCCGGGAGATCTGAATTTTATCTCAGCAGAAGAAGTTCTGAATCTGATGAATACAGATGGCGCCGGACGTGTTCAGAGATAATTATAAAAAGCTAACATAAAAATTTTCCTAAACATTTTTATACATTTTAATCCTCTTCATGTTTTAAGGCTACCGACAGCAACTGCCGGTAGCCTTAATTATGTTCTTTGATATACATCAGAATCCGTCATATGAATTGTAACGTTTATTTTACATTCAATAGTGTTATCTGGAAAAATCTACCATTCCGTTTACGACATGCCACAAACCGTATTCGTTCTGAGCCATTCCAGTATAATTGAAATCTACGGCTCCACCGGTAATCTTCCACCAGCCATATGCGTTTGCGGCAAGTCCGTTGTAGTTAAAGTCTACTTTTCCTCCGCGCAGATAGAACCAGCCGTACTCGTTTGCTTCTACACTGTTGCAGTTGAAGTCTACGGCTCCGTTTACGATTCTCCACCAGCCATATGCATTCTGTGCAATTCCGGTATAGTCAAAATCCACTTTTCCTCCGCGGATGCAGAACCAACCATACTCATTTGCCTCCACGCTGTTACAGTTGAAGTCTACGGCTCCGTTTACGACTCTCCACCAGCCATATGCATTTGGTGCAATTCCGGTGTAGGAAGTGTCTATAACACCGTTTTTATAGTAGTACCAGTTTCCGTTTTCATCCTGTGCCAGACCGTTTTTGGATGTGTCTACGGTCACTTTTGCGTCACCCGGTTTGATGGAAAGCAGATCTACACTGTATGTATTTAACGCATTGGATAATACTACACTTCCGTCTTCACTGACCGGTACTTTTATAGTATTAATCAGATCCAGGTTGTTGTCATTATCGATACGATACTGCTCTACTACAACATTTGCTGTGTCATATGGAACATCTGTAACAGTCAGATTGTAACCTGCATTGTTTTCATAAGTAAGTACACGTGCAATCGGAAGTGACCAGTTTGCAACACCCGGGATGCAGAGTTTGTTATCTTTGATCATCGGGTTATGGGATTCGGAGTTTGCCAGCATCTGGGAAGTCGGAATCTCATAGTTACTGATCAGGACATTGATCTGATCCTCTGTATCGTTGATACCAGCCATAACAGCCATACCATTTTTATCGCCGCCTGTTACAGCCAGACGGTTTTCTGTCTGGTTCATCTGACCCATTGCTTTGTAGCCATAACCGGTCTTTGTAATCGTTGCACTTCCGTCCTCATTTGTCTGGATCAGACGATTGTAGATATTGGCTTTCTCTACCGGTGTATCCTGCAGATACATCATCAAAGAGGCCAGATAGGATGCCTCTGCACTGTCAGCCATGCTGAACGCATTCGGGTTGAATAATACAGTACCATACTCGGAAAGCATCATCGGTACATCACCGTATCCGTAATCTTCCAGAATGCTGTGGAGATGATATGCCCAGCGGGAATAATCATACGGATCACAGTTATTGGACGGATAGAAATGATATGCGTAGAAATCCAACGGACAGTCATTTTCTTTTACATATTTGATAAAGCTCTCTTCGATTCCGTCATCATCATTTAAAGTTGTCAGTGTCGGACCACCGATTGGAAGGGTTGGATCCAGTTTTTCTACTGCTTTGGATACACTGTTGTACATCTCATAATACTGATTTGCTGTATTTGGCCAGAAATCCTGTAAATCCGGCTCGTTCCAGATTTCAAAATAATCCAGTGTATTGTAATATCCGTCGTCCCAGCCGAAATCGTAATGCATTACGATATGCTCTGCCATAGTAGTCAGATCCTGTAAGAACTGTGTCCACTCCTCGGTTCCTTCCTCCGGGAACTTATTGTCATCATTCTGGCTGGCACCAAAACGGAAATATACCTCTGAACCGGTTGCAAGAATATTGTCGATGACTTTATCCAGTTCTTCAAAATCATAGCTGGACGGATCATTCAGATCCACTTCGTCATCTGTATCAAAATATTTCGGTACCAGATTGTAAATGATTCCGCGGCCATCGCCCTGTGTGCCGTCGATATCATGTGTACGCACCATATCTACACCCAGTTCGATATAAGCTTTGGATGTTGCACTTCCGGCTTCGCCCGGATCATAATGTGCGCCCTGGAAAGATTTAATCGTTCCGGTCTGATCACCCGCATTAACCGTGATATTTCTGTAATGCTCTGTATTTTCTGTATAACCGGCCTGTGTGGAATAGATATTCATAATATTTTTGTCGCTGTCATATTTTGTATAACCAAGTCCACCCAGATCTTCTGCCTTGATGCAGAGTTTGTTGTCAATGGTATACAGGGTAACTGCCTGATCTGCCACCTTGCCTTTGATGGTACTTGTCTTTACGCTGCCGGTACCCATGGTACTGCTTTCTGTATTAGGACTAAATGACTCATCAAAGTAATAACCATTTGTTCCACTTGTGATCGTAACAGATTTTTTGCTTTTCTGAACGTTAAATCCATATGCGGACAAATCATCTACTACCACATAGATCGTATCCTCCACATCATACGCACGCACTTCATCACCATTGATATAACAGCGATTCTGCTGTACATCTTCAGCTGTCTGTGCAAATGCAGTAACCGGTGCTGCTGCACCCAGACCAGTCAGCATCGCTGCGGTCAGTACCCATGCTGTAATCTTTTTTCGCAACATTTCATTCTCCTCCATTTCTTCAGTTTACCTAAACTCTTTACCATTTTTACCAACATAATTTTGTCTGAAAATATGTTTCGCAAACTGTATCCTCATTATACAAAACAGACCGTCACAGAACCGTCACTTTTCTTGACACAGTTTTACTAATTTTCTACAATAGACTTGGATTTTTGTATCTGCAAAAATGCAGGTTCCGTACATTGATCTCTAAATGACAGCCACCTGTATAAAAATATTTTTTTATACTGATAAAAACACTGAGGTAATTTATGAAACGAAAGCTTACTTTTCTGATATCTGCTATTTGTTGTATCCTATTACTTAGCACCTTATCAATTTACTTTTTCCTGAACTGCAGACAAAATGCAATGGGGCAGACATCAGACGGCGTTTTTTCTTTTGAACGCTCTGATAATCCTTTTTATGCCGATTACGAACTGGCTGGGGAATGGGAATTTTATCCGGACAAGTTGATTTTTTCGGCGAATTCTGATGGAAATGTTCCGGGAAATATAGAATCCGCCAATCCCCTGACAATATTTACTGACTGGTATCACAACCGCCTTTCTGTTGCTCCGTCAGAAGAATATGCCAAAACACTTACCTCTACTCTGCCAAACTCTGATGCAGATAAAATATTTATTCCTTCGTCCTACGCGCAGCCCTGGAAACGCCAGCGCATGATAGGAACCTGTGCTTCCTACCGCACCATTATACAGGTAGACCGCTATATTAACATTGATGAAGATAAAATGGCTATCAGTCTGCCAGGTCTTCCCTCCGGCAACTACCGTGTCTACATCAACGGAAAACCAGGAAAAGCCTTTATGGTATCACCATGGTCTTATCCTCTGTACCGCATCGACAACAGTTCGGTAATTGAAGTCGTCATTGAAGTGTCCAACACTTCTGAAATTCTGAATATCTGTCCACGACTGACCAGCCTCGGCCTTACGATGACTTATTTTGATACATACAAAAACAGTTTTATCATCCTGTCATCCATTTTGTTCGCCACCTTTGCGATTTTGCTGTTTTCCATTTTCAGCATTGACCCCAGACGGTTCCGGGGATATTTTCTGACCGGTCTGCTCTTTACTGCTTACTTTTTCATCAACAACTGCTGGATTATCGGCTATATGGAACGCATCACCAATGTGATCCCAATGTTTTTGCTGACCTATATTTCACGGCTTCTGGTACTGGCCTGCTGGGGACTCGCCATCCTGATCTCCCACCATACCGGTCCCCAAAGGTTTTCCCGAAAAATCTACCGCATGTTTACCGGGCTGCTCCTTGGCGCTGCCCTCTGTTTTACGCTGGCACTGTTCCTCCCGGTTTCCGGTGTTTTCGTCGTAACCGGACAGATCCTTCTGCGGTTCCTCGGGATCAGCTGGCTGATCAAAACCTGGCAGGGACTTGATGCGCTCTCTATTGACGGAATTTTATTCCATCTGGGCTACCTGTACCTGCTAACTGGAATGTTTGCAAATTATATTTACAACTCTTTTGGTCTGCCCGGAAAAACATTGTTTCTGCTTCCGGTGTGCATCATCACTTTCGGCTTTCTGATCTTTACGGCAAGCAAACTCTATCAGAAACAGCTGCTGACGCATACCCAGAACCTGCTGACCCTGGAAAAAGAAGCTTCCCGCATCCAGACCGCCATGCTTTCGAGCCAGATCCAGCCGCATTTTCTGTACAACACACTGACGACAATTCAAGAAATGTGCTATACGGATCCGGAGCAGGCCGCAGATCTTATCGTTCATTTTTCGAGATATCTGCGCACCAATATTGATTTTATGGATTACACGGACCTGATTCCTTTTGAAAAAGAACTGGAACATATCGAAAATTATCTTTATATACAGAATACCCGGTTTGGCAATGCACTGGTATTTGAAAAAGATATCACCGTGACAGAGTTTCAGATTCCACCACTCTCCGTCCAGCCGTTGATTGAAAATGCCATAAAATACGGCATCCGCAAAAATGGCAATCACGGCACAATCCGGCTGGAGACGAAACAAACTGCTGAAGGCATCTGTATTCTGGTAAAAAACAGCGGTCCCGGTTTTGACGAACAGAAGATCAATCCCCATCACAGTATCCAGAACATCCGCTCCCGCATGGATTATCTGCTACATGGAACACTGATTATTCACTCGCAGGAGGGAGTAGAGGGAACTGTCATGGAACTGTTGCTTCCCTATCAGAATCAAACATAAGATACCCGGTATTTTCCCGAAATCTTGTAAAGCGGACATTCGCAATCCGCTTTCGCTACTTGCTCATGAACGCAGTCGCTTTGCGACCTGTATGTTGGAGGCTTTTCATATGAATTATGTACTTGTAGACGATGAAGAAAGAGCATTAAATCTGCTAAGGATCATGCTCACCCGCTTTGATGGATTTTCAAAAGAAAATGACCATATTTATACCTTTACCCAGCCTGTCGAGGCACTGGATTTTATCCGCAGGACACTTGTGGACGTTGTATTTCTCGACATCGAAATGCCGATGTTAAACGGCATCACTCTTGGAAAACAGATCAGTGAGGAACTGCCTGCGCCACCGGAAATCATTTATGTAACGGCATTTCCGGAATATTCGCTGGATGCCTGGGATATCGGTGCCTTTGGCTACATCCTGAAACCATATGACCCGAAGCAGATCAGTGCGGTATTAAACAGAGTCCTCAAATACCATGCCGCCGCGGCTGAATCTATTACATCTGCTGCATCTATTGAGGGAAAAACCGGTTTTGGCACAGAAAATCATGGCCATACCCCTCCAGATGCAACAGCTGAAAAGAGGAATACACAAATGCACTCCAACAGTCTCCCGCATATCCGCTGCTTCCCGGATTTTGAACTGTTTATAAATAAAACCCCAGTCTCCTTCAAGAGCAGGAAAGCAAAAGAACTTCTTGCACTTCTCGTTCATTATGAAGGAAACTGGGTTCCGATTGATAAAATCACATTCTGTCTGCTGGAAAACTGCGAGGAACATTCCTCCAAAAATTACAGCCGCACGATCCTCTATCGGCTGAAACAGGCGCTTGCACCTTATCATCTGGAACAGATTGTGGAGTCTGCCTACGGTAAAATGCGTGTACATACTGAACAGTTCACCTGTGATTATTATGATTATCTCCAGGGACAGACGGAACTGTTTCAGGGCGATTATATGGGGGAATACCCCTGGGCAGAGACGACCCGTGCCGCCATGTGGACGAAGATGGTTAAATGAAATAACTGTTTTACAAGAAAGTGTGCTCTCGCACACTTACGCGCTTACTATTACGAATAACAGATCTTTCTTGACCGCGCCGAGCACGATTGCGAAGCAACAATTTCTTTTCGTGCGAGTGCGCATCGTTTGCACGAAGTGCTTTTGCTGTCATATCAATCAGCCACAGTAAACAACATATCATTAATCGTCACAGATTCTACCTGTTCCAGATCCAGAATATGGTCAAATCCGATCCACAGATCATTATTTTTTCCATATTCGCCGTAAAATTCATTTTTCACCCGCTGCGACTTACTCTCTATCACATAAGTGCTTCCATCTTTCATCTGTACGGAAATCTCATCATATTCCGGTTCCACATCGGATGCACCCTGATTTGTGATCAACATATCATAGCTGGTCAACGCAAGCTGCTGTTCGCTATTTTCATTCTTCCATGTCAAAGAAGGAATGCTCTCACTTTCTGGTACTGTGATATTTACCAGCTCAGTTTTGCTATCCTTAGTTCCATCCAATTCTTTAAAAATCAGACTTAATGACGCATCTTCCTGTTCAGCTCCTATTACGTTAAATACCATGTAAAACACCTGTGTCTCATCATCACTCGCATCCTTTTCTAAATAAATGCGCCAGTCAGGTGCTTCCTGTCCGGAACTTTCCAGTCCCACCGTCAACCATATATCTGTGTCGGTCGGATTTATTTCCTGTAAGTTTCTGGTTTCCATCGTCCAGTAGTCATATTCCGGTAAAACATCTCCGGTCAGTATATACCATGGTTCTCCTTTTCCGGATACACGATTCACTGTAAACTGCATAATTCCGGAATGCGTTGCCGCACTTCGAACCACCTTGTCAATCTGCACTTCATACTCGGCTCCCTGATAATGGTAGGATGCCTTTGTATTCTCATTTGCACCTGTATCGTTTACATAAGATTCCACCGGTCCCATATTCGTTTCACCAAACAGATTTCCAAATAAATTTGTTTTTTCTGCTGCAAATACCGCACTTCCGGAAATACTCAATGCAATCACTAATGCTGCCACTGCCTTTGTTGGTCTATATGTTCTTTTTTTCATTGTTTTGGCTCCCCTCTCCTGCCGATCTGCCCGTTTCAGAATATTCTGATTCAGCCAGAAATCCGGTCCTTCTTCCGATTCAGCCGGAGTAAGGGATTTTTTTAATACATCATCCAGATTTTTCATAAAACAGAATCCTCCAATTCTTTTCTGAGATATTTCCGTGCACGCATCAGTTTACTTTTTATACTGCTGACCGATTCGTGCATCTGCTCCGCAATCTCTGCTACTTTCAGATTTTCCATGTAGTACAAAAGCACCACTATCCGCAGTTTTTCCGGCAAACGGTTTACGGCATCCTGCACCAGCACTTTCTCCTGATTGGAGATCACCGTATCCTCCACACTGTCTGCTGCCGAAAAATTTTCAATCTGACTTTCTTTCGAAACCGGTACAATGTCTGCAATCTGTTTTCGCCACATTTGCTTGCGGCACTGATTTTTCCACAAATTCACAGCAATACCAAGCAGATAGCTTTTGGGATTCTCCGTATCGTTAACGTTATCCAATTCCCACAATTTTAAAAATGTCTCCTGATACAGATCATCTGCCGTATTTTTATTTTGCGTCAGCCGTTTGCAAAACAGGTAGATATCTCTGCCATATTCGTTGATATATTTTTCCAGCTGTTGTTTCTCCATTTTTAATTAAAACTCCCATTTCTGACGTCTTCCCTGGGTAATCTTAATTACCCTTACACCTTTATATTGTCATAACTTACCGGTTGGTTGCAAAAAAATATCGCAAAACCTGAACAAATTGGTTTTGCGATATTTTTTATACCACTGCTTCAATAATTTTTTTATCATCAATCAGAATCTCATGTACTCCGATTTCTTTTTTCTGATTGAAATTGAAACTGATCATATATCCCTGGTTCACATGATAGGCATCCAGATATTCTGCCAGCTGTTTCTCCCCTCTGGTATTATATTCCTGACCATGCCATATCTTCATTTCAATGATATACTGTTCTCCACGATAATCCACAATCACATCCGTCCGTTTCTGTTCGCGGGTTTCCGCTTCAATGTAATAATTTCCAGTGCCATTGATAATTGGACGTAAATACAGCAAGAAATATTTTCTACCTTCCTGTTCGATAAACGTCTCATCACTATCTCCGTATAAGTCATTAAAATGTATTACAAAACGTTCCAGAATCTGACGCATATTCAAATGTCCATTTACAATAAACTGATTTTTATCTAACAAAGCATCCGAATAAATCTGTTGCTTTTGCATTTCTGAAGTTGACAGATATAAATTATATAACCATGTCTCAAAAATACGATTTGCAATCGCCAGCACGCCATGATTATTTTTCACAAATCCAAACATAGTTGCCACACTGATCGCCGGTTCATAATAATTGTAAGCAATTGCTTTTCCGGTAAATAATAATGACTGTAACATATCATTTAATTCCGGGTAACGATTCAGCTTCTCACTCAATGATTCGAACAATGTATTCTTCTCTGCCAGCAGCATACGAACTGCCGTAAAAAATCCCTGTCTGGTCCACACACTTTTCAATCCGTTTTCGTCATAATTTATAGCAATATCTTCATCCATAATCTGACATAATCGCGAAACAAGAAACGGATATCCTGATGTATGCTGATACAGCAGAATTGCTATTTCATCAACATTCATTCCAGTATGATGATCTTTTTCATATTCCTGAAGCATACCAGCAATCTCTGTTTTCGAAAAGCTCATATCGATTTTAAAATCTGCCGCAATATTCCATGGGCTGTTATATTTATGCTCTTCATCCGGTCTGATCTTGTGTCGGAGATTTTTCACATCATACACTCCGGCTAAAATAACCGATTTGAATGCCGGCTGTTGAAAACGATTGATATACTGGGCACGAAGCTGTCCTAAAAAATCCAAAAAAACCTGATTATTCGATGCACTGTCTACCTCATCGATCATCAAAACAATCGGCTTATCAGAAAATTGACAGATATCTCCAAGCCCCTCAAACAATGGTTTTAATGTAAAATAATCATATCTGTTGTCTACATGATTTTTCAAATCATTCAACGTTTCTTTTAAATCGTCATTTAATGTCGGTTTGCATTTTTTGAACAGCCGTAAAAATGAATGACAGAAAGAAAGTGCAAAAACGTTTTCGTTTGCAAAATCAGCGCTGCCAAATGTCTGAAAATCCATCAATACAACATAATATTCTGATTCCAGCAATCGCTTTAATGCGATCAATGTCGTAGTCTTTCCATACTGACGCGCTTTATTGATTGTAAAGTATTTCCCATCATCTACAAGTGCTTTTATCTCTTGTAAACGCTGTGCAATGTTTACCATATAATGTTCTTCTGGTATACATACAGCAGTTGTATTGAATACTTTTGACATGATTTCCTCCTGTCTAAATCGTTCTATCATCTATGTTACAAATCTTATTATTGCTGACAGTTTATCCCTTTCACCAGACAACGTTTCTTGAAAAATGAAATCCCATAACACAACACCTCATCGTAATCATCCTCAAATTCTTTCGCATACATCCGATCATCAATCTGTGCAAGTGCTGCTTCACAATCTGATACTAAATCTGCCAGCGCATTTGATTTTTTAACTTCAAACACTGCCACGCGCCCATTGACAATATCGCTGACTACGATATCACTGCGCCCTTCCCCATGTTCCTTATTGGATTCCACCGAATACCCTGCTCCTGCAAAAATACCGGCAAGAAACGCATGATAAAAATCCTCTTTATAGTCGTGATAACTGATTGTTTTTCGCAACAGTTTATTCATTTCCTGTGTCAGCAATTCGCAGTCATTTTTCCATACAGCATCGAATAAAATCTGTCGGCTCCATGTTTTTGCACTGTCGCTGAACCATTTCATTACCGTAGTTTCAAAAATTTCCTGAATCTCTGCATTTGGAATCGCCAGTGCCGATAATCCATCCGGTACAGAAGTTGACAAATCTTCTTCTCGTACCGTTGTCAGATAACCGGTCAGATACAAAATACTCCACAGATTTTCCTCTGAAGAATGCAGATAATCATATGTCAGACTCTCATCAATCTGCTCTACGATATAGCCTCCTGCAAGCAGTGTCTCCAATTTTTTTGTAATACTGCTTCCTGCATAATCAATAAAAGAACGGATGATCGCATTATCACTTGTGTTTTTCCAATAGCTATCTGGTTTTGCTTCCGGATTATGCTGCAGATCACACAGATAATTCATCAGATCCCACGGACAATAAACATCAACATTTCCAAAATGATATCCATCATACCAGTGTTTTACACTTTCCGCATGTTTTCCTGCATCTGCATCTTCTAAGATTTGATCTACCTCTGCCTGTGTAAATCCAAAAAATTCATTGTATCTGGAATCCGTAATGCTGTCCGTCACAAAATTATTCATCCCGGTAAAAACACTTTCTTTCGCAATACGCAGACATCCTGTCACAACAGAAAACTGTAATGACGTATTATCTTTTAACGCCGTACTCATAATGCCTTTCATTACATCCAGCATCTGATTGTAGTACCCATTACTGCTTGCCTTTGCGATTGGCACATCGTATTCATCCAACAGCAAAATCACCTTCTTCTGATGATAAATCTGCAACATTCGCATCAGCGTGCGAAGTGCCTGAAAAACCTGTGCTTTTTCTGCTTTTCCAGCTTTCAGATCAAGAAAAATCTGTCTGTCATCCGGATCAATTTTGTCATATTCAAGCAGATATGTGTAATTTTTATACAAGTTGGAAATCTGAACAACCAATCGTTCATATGCATCTTCAAAATTCAATCCATCAATATCTTTTAAAGATAAAAATACTACCGGCCACTGATTCATCCATTCTTTGCATAAATCTGTTTCTTTTGAAATTTCAAGACCATCAAACAGATCCTGGCTGTTTTCTCTTATATCAAAATAAGTCGCCAACATACTCATTGCCATGGTTTTTCCAAAGCGACGCGGTCTAGTGATCAATGTAACTTTGGTCGCTGTTGTCTTCAGTAATTCTTTGATCAAAAAGGTTTTATCTACATAGTAATAACCATTTTTGCAAATCTCTTTAAAATCAGAAATTCCAACCGGAATATTTATTTCCTTCATCTCAACAGCCTCCTGTTTCACAGTGTGTAACAACCAATAAATTCCTTCTCTTACTCAATATGATTATCATACCATGAAGCAGTCATTCAGGCAATTTGCAATTCGTGAACTAGCCCGAAAAGAAAACGGATGTGCCGTTTCCGTACATCCGTTTTCTCTTCCCTGCTTTTCTGCTTTCTAAAATCTGCTCTATCATTGTTTTCTGTCATCACATATCAAAGACAGGATACCCGGCTCACATCTCTGCCTGTTTCAGTCAAAATAATCGCCCCATCCTTCATCGTCATAGGCATAATCATCATCGTAGTCGTAATAATCCCAGTCATCATCGTCATAATAGTCACCCGGATCTGACCATGGATCATAGTCATCATAATAGCCGTCATCGTAATAATCATAGAAGCCATCATCATCGATATAACCGGAATCTCCGTATCCGATAAAATGATTCTCATATCCGTCCCAGTACCAGACATCACCGTCGCTGTCATACCAGTAATATGAGACTCCGTCATCACTGGCGCTGTCAGATTTCTTTGCATCCTGCGGCGGTGCCTGCGGTACTTCCTTCGGTGCGGTACTCCATCCTGCAGTATAGGCACAGGTAGTCAGCATATTGTTTGCAATATCCACATAGTTCTGAAGGCGGCTTTCCGGTGCGATTACCATGATCACCATGGCATATCCTGTCGGACCATAGTAACGGACTTCCATATTTGCCCGCAGCGGAACAGATGATCCATCCCCGAAAATACCACTGCTCATCCACATGGAACCAACAATACTGTAATGATCACCACCGTCGATACAGTTGGCGCCAATGAACTGTGTCATATTTGCACCATACATATTCTGAAGTAACGTCTGCATCATATTTTCCAGATATGGCTGTGCGGATGCCAGTCCTTTGGTCATGTTGTCGTCATAGCCTGCGATCGGCTGAAAACCAATCATAATATTCGTATAGTAATCGTCCGTTCCATTTTTCACCAGTGCATCAAATCCCAGAGAGTCTGTATAAGACACATATGGATAGGCATTCATCTGCGCCGGATAATTGATGGTCACATTTCCAAAATTTCCCGGAAATGCAATGGTCTGATTCAGGGCATCTGCTGCCGTCGGCAAAAATACCAACCCTTCGCTGGGCACCAGCGTATTCCCTCCTCCATCCACCAGTCCGGTATCTGTCACTGCCAGTGTAGATACAAAGGATCCGTCTGCCCGGCTCAGGTTCAGACCGTTCTCGTCCGTGGTGATCACACCGCTATCCTGCTGATTGCCGTAAAAATCTGTGGTCGCCCACTGGTACTGGTCATTGATGGTCACATATGTCGGTGTGCCTTCATAGCGCCAAAATCCTATATAAGAAGACAGGATATCCGCATCCTGTGTCGATACAGGCTTGCTTCCACATCCTCCGACCAGACAGATACTGAGTACCGTCAGCAGCAATACCGCCAGCAGTCTCTTTTTCTGTAAGAATCGTTTTTCCCGAAACATTTTCTTTGTCCCTGTTACTCTTTCTGCATTTTTCATCATAACTCCTCCTCTTCCTCTGATGCCTGCTCAAACTGAACACAGACGGAACTTTCCCGGCCAAGATAGAGGGTATCCACCCACATTAATTCATCCAGAAAATCGGTAAACCATCGAAGTTCACTCTGATACCTCCGACGCAATTCCTCCACTTCTATTTTTCCTCTGCTCAGTGTAAAAAATGGCTGCTCCGTCTGTATTGCAATATGCAGCTGTCCTTTTTTCAAAAAACTCATATAGATTTTCCCACCATATCCGGACGACATTGCCACAATACAGTCCACAATATGCGGTGTCAGAATATCCCGGACATTCTGTTCTTCTTCCGGTTGAATAATAAACTTTTTATTCAATTCCTCATTGTCTGTTTTTACCACAGAACCGGAAAAAAGTCGCTTGATCCCGGTGCGTGCTACGACCCGCAGTTCCGTGGAAAGCTCATGACCAAAATCGCAGACCAGCCACTGTCCTTTGAACGCTTCCCCTTTGACGGTCTCCCACATTCCAGCATCGTCGTTATAATAATCATTTTCCTGAATCAGTGTCACACCGCTCATTTCAATGTGCATTCCCTTATAAACGGCTTTGACATCATGACTGCCTTCCACGGTGTGAAATTCTACCGGCAGCACTGCCGCATCCATGACACTTCCGGAAATATGTCCCGTCGGCTGATAATCCACCTCTTCAAACACGCTTTCCAGTAACCCCCGCACCAGTTGATCCCCGATCTGCTGTTTCATGGATTTCTCATGACTGTTCATCACCAGTGCTCCAATCAGACAGAGTATTACCCCGAAAATCGCCACAGAGATCAAAGTAGTCATCAGCCCGGCAAACACCAGAATAATCCCTGCTATGCTCAGTGCTTTCGCACCACCGCCTGCTGCACGTTTGTTTTTCAGTTCTGACGCAAGCTGCTCATCAGAATATACTTTTGCGTTTCGCTCTTCCATAACCTCTCCCTCCATTTAATTTACATTCGCCAAGCACGATTACAAAGTAATAACTTTTTCTCGTGCAAGTGCACATCAAAAAATCCATCGCACATTTACTTTGTAGTAATACTGTACGATGGATTATTCCAAAATGATATTAACGAAAGGTTAGTAATTCATTCCTGATTGGTCACTCTGCTGTCAGCAATTCGATCAGCTGTCTGCGTTTTGTCCGGACATCTCCACTGATCTGCAGTTTGGCGTAAATCCGGTTGATGTACTGTTTTATGGTTCCTTCAGACAAAAACAGTTTCTCGGCAATCTCCCGGTTACTGAGCCGCTCTGCCAACAATTCGATGATCCGCTGTTCCTGCTCTGTCAGCTCGGCAGCGATTTTCGGAAACATATGCGTTTTCCGGAGCGCACCATATCGTTTCTGACAGTTTTTCCCCAGTTCTGTAACCTTCGTCAGAAATACATGCTCTGCCGCATCCGCTGTCTGTATTTCCCGTTGCAGAAGTTCTTCCAGATATTCATAATTTTCCACAAATGGAAGATAAAACTGATCCGGCAAAGCAATTTGAAGGGCGCGTTTCAAACAGTTTCTGGCCTCCGTGCGTTTTCCCAAACATTCATACGCAGCTGCTGTCTGAATCTGTACATGCAATGCCACCAGTGCATAATGCATCGCTTCACATACTGCTAGGAGTCCTTCGCTTCTGCCGATAACTTTTGCATACTCCTGCTGCGCCAGATAAACCTGATTCTCGATCAGCTCCATCATTGGTTTTCCCGGTGCCAGGAAATTTACCGTGGACAGCTGATGTTCCCGAAACAGCACCGGTATCTGTGTGATTTGTCCGGACAGCGCATAATAATATGCACACGCACTGTCAAACAATGTCACCCATGTGATGTTGTGTCTGCGCAGCAGTTCCTTCCGCCGTTCCGCGATCGTGTAACTGAGACTTAATTCCGTACACAACGCCAGACGAAGCGCCAGGAAATCACAGCAGAGCACCATATTTTCCTGTCCGTTTTCCGCAATGTGCACATAAGTATTTTCCAGGCAGATCTGTGCATCCACAAAGCGACCCTGCAGAAATTCCGCCTCTGCATTCATAATGCGCTCCGCACCCTGCCCGTGCCCATTGGTAATCCGGTAATAGTGCGGCATACAGTCATTCATCTCCACCAGTTCTTTCTCCAGGTATCCCGGTGTCCGGTGAAACATCATCAATACAGACGGTGAGCCAAACGTCCATCCTCCCTCGTTGCGGATACTGATCGCCGGCCGCGACATCCTGGCACTTGCGCTGCGGTGAAACTGACTCATTTTTGTGATATCGTTATACATCAGGAAACTCATGATCAGGTCACATTCGCCCAATAGATTGCCTCGCTCCTGTGCAGTCATCTCCGGCTGTTCTGCAATGGCTGCCATCAGCAATTCCTTCAGTTTCATCATCGTTGGAATCTGCCGCCAGGTAAACATCCGGCGCATCAGCACCAGCAGCGCCAGCGGATGCTGCTTCAACACCGGTTCCGGACACTGTTCCAGAAATTCTGACACCTCTGCCGGTTTCATAGAGGCCAGCAAAATTCCAGCATCATTCTGGATTACCCGGAGAATTGCATCATAATCCCGGTTTTTCCAGTAAAACTTCAACGCATGCAGATACAAGTGCTCTGCCTCATACCATGCTCCGTAACGGTTACGGTAGCGCCTCTGTTTTCCTTTCTCCAATGTCGCAAATGCGCGTTCTGTACACTCCTTCATCATATGATGAAACCGGAAACTGCGGTTATCCGGCAGACGGGTCACAAAAGCATTCTGCTCCGTCAGTGTCACCAGAATTTCCTCCGCACCTGCCAACCCGGTAATCCGGCGGGCCATCTCCAGCGTAAACTCATCCGCCAGCCCCATGACCGTTAGAAACTCCCGGTATTCTTCCGGCAGCGGATCAATCATGGCAGTTGCAAACATTTCATAAATATCTGATTTCCGATCCGGCAGCTGTCCGTATTTTGAAAAAGCGCACAGATTCAGATACACCGCGGAAAACCATCCCTCACTGGTGTGCAGCAACCTGTCGATCTGCTGTTCACTCAGTTCCATGCCGCACCGATGGGTGTACACCGACAGTTCTGTATGATTCAGACAGAGGTTCTCCATTTCAATCTGACATAGTTTTCCACCCAGACGCAGCACTGCTTCCCCTGACAGCAGCCGTCCCCTGCTGGCTGTAATGAGATGCACATTCTCCGGCAGACGATTTGCCAGATCACACAGGAAATCTGCCACCCGCGCATCCGTCAGCAGATGAAAATCATCAATGAAAATATAATACACGGAACTTCCCCTCAGTGCATAACAGATAGTATCTATGAGGAATCCCGCAGATGCCACATCATCCGGGCATTCACATCCATCCAGAAAATCCAGTCCCGCAAATGCAAAGGCCTGCTGTACACTTTTCCAGAAAATCGGCAGATTATCCGAATAAATGCTGATGCGTACCTGCACCGCCTGTTCTGCCTTCAACTGTCTGCTCAGATACCAGTTCACTGCTGTGGTTTTCCCATAACCCATCGGCGCAGTTACTGTAGTCAGCGCACACTGCGAAATCGGGCGCAGACATTCCTGCAGACGCTCCGATATGTAGATTGTGTTCAGATGATTTCTCCCTTTTGGCATTTCCGTCACTCCTTCTCCCGCTCAAAGTCAGATTGGTGCTTTTTTTCAAACCTTATTTTTGCACTCATCTTTCTCCTGTATTTCGTATGTATTATTTTACCATAATGAATATTACACAAATCATTGAAATATGGTTTTTATGCGTTCCATTTAATCTTCCGTGAATAGAAAAAGCAGGAACCCCGCCATTGGAAATTCCTGCATTTCTTTTTAATTTTACGAACACAATTTTTTACATAGCTGCCATGACGCATACTTAACGGATGACCTTACCCGGATTCAGAATGTGCTTCTCATCAAACGCGTTTTTAATCGCCTGATACAACGCGATCATCTGCGGTCCCATAAATGTCTCCAGTGCACCGACACGGGCGTGTCCGATTCCGTGTTCACCGGACACCTGACCCCCCATGATCTTTGCCTGTGCATACAGTTCTTCCATCAGTTTCGGGCAGCGCTCCCCGAACAATTTTTTATCCATATCATCACGCATCAGCTGGATATGCATGTTTCCGTCACCGGCATGACCCTGGATGGAAATACGGATCCCGGTCTCTTTCATCTTGGTTCCGGCAAATTTGGAGAAATCTGCAATACGGTTTCTCGGGACAACGATATCGCATTCATCCATATCCGTTGTGGATGCTTTCAGTGCTTCAAGAGATGCTCCTCGCACGGTCCATACTGCTTCTTTTCGCTCATCGGTATTGCACAGGAACACGTCTTCTGCTCCGTTGTCCAGACAAATCTGTGCTGCTGCATCACATCTGCGCTCCACATCTTCCACGGTACTTCCGTCAAACATCAAGATCAGATAAGAATCTGCCGTACGGTGCGGCATGATCTTGTTCAGATATTCTGCTGCTTCATCCAGCAGAGACTTCGGCATATACTCAATGGCAGTCGGATTCAGATCAGAATTGATGAATTTCGGCACCGTTCCCACACACTGCTCCAGTGAAGGATACGGTACAAGTAAGGTATAAGATACTTTCGGCTGCGGGATAACGCGCATACGCAGTTTTGTTGCGATACATAAGGTTCCCTCGGAACCGATCACCAGATCCTTAATATCATATCCGGATGTATTTTTCGCTACGTTGCTTCCAAACTGCATCACGTCACCGTTTGGCATCACACATTCCATGGAAACCACATAGTTTCTCGTAACGCCATAGCCTACGGCTTTCATACCACCGGCATTTGTCATAACATTTCCACCAACGGAAGCTGTCTTTTCCCCCGGCTCCGGCGGATAAAACACACCTTTTTCCTGTGCGGCATTTGCCAGTTCCATAACCAGCACACCCGGCTCAATGACAACCGTCATTGTATCCAGATCCCACTCCAGGATCTTGTTCATTTTTTCCGTACAGAGCAGGATGCCTCCGTAAATCGGCACAGCACCACCGGACAGACCAGTTCCGGCTCCCCGTGGAGTTACCGGAATACAATGCTCGTAGGCATAACGCATCACTTTGGACACTTCCTCGGTGCTCAGAACTTCCACCAGTACATCCGGCGCATGGATTCCGAAATCCGGCATCTCGTCATGCGCATAATCATATTCGATCTCGTCCCCGTAAAAAACACGGTCCGGGGCTGTCACACTTTTTAAATATTCCACACCTTCCGGTGTAATTACCTGATATTCCATTTTCGACATCCCCCTTTACTGCTGTTTTGCCCGCACTGCTGCTGTCAGCGCCGGTACCACACGGTATAAATCTTCGGTAATACAATAATTTGCGATCTTGAAGATCGGCGCTTCCGCATCGGTATTAATGGCTACGATGCACTCCGCTCCATCCATACCTGCGGCAAACTGTACCGCTCCGGAAACGCCACAGGTAATGATCAGTTTCGGTTTTACAGTACGTCCGGAAAGTCCGATCTGCTTTGTCACATCGTTCCATCCTTTTTCCACCAACGGGCGCGTAGTTGCCAGCTGTCCGCCAAGGGCATCTGCCAGCTCCTGCAACAGGCCTAAATCTTCCTGTTTTTTCACACCACGGCCTGCAACAACCAGCACATCTTCTTCCTCAATCCCTTTTATTTTTTCCACAATTTCTGTACTGATAACTTCCATACCGGATTTCAGCATTTCATCAGTTACTTCGCAGGTTACGACCTCACCGTTCGGTTCTGTTTTTTCTGCAACATTCATTACTTTATAACGAACGGTTGCGAACTGCGGTCTGGTATTTGTTGTAATGATCTGTGCCATGATATTTCCGCCAAACGCCGGACGGATCTGCACCAGATCGGTATTTTCTTTCATATCCAGTACCGTACAGTCTGCGGTCAGACCGGTACGGAAACGTGTGGCGCAGGCCGGTGCCAGGGAGCGTCCCAGAGAAGTTGCTCCGACCAGAATAACCGTCGGTTTTACAGTTTTGATGCAATCTTCCATGATGTTTGTATACACATCCCCGCGGAAATGTGCCAATGCTTCATGTGCATAGACATATACTTTATCCACACCGTACTCCAGCAACGTCTGCGCCTGTTCCTTTGCCTGCCCGCCGCCGATCAGCACCGCATACACCGGATGATTGATCTTTGCAGCAAGCTCTCTCGCTTTTCCGATCAGCTCGAACGCTACCGGATGGATACCGCTCTCCTCCTGCTCTACAAAAACCATAACGCCCTTCCATGCGTCTTTGTCCACTGTCTGTTTCACTGCATCCTCTACCAGCGAAACTGCCTGTACCGGACATGATTTCACGCACAGTTTACACATCTTACAGGATGCATTGATTTCTATCTTATTGTCTAGGATCTCCAATGCTCCGAAGGGACATTTTTCTACACACTGCCCGCAAAGGATGCACTGATCCTGGTTAAAATTTAATGTTGCCATCTTTTTCCTCCGTTTCCGAGAATACATCGTGACATGCTCCCACTTCTGCAAGTGATGAGCAATAACAAATTTTTCGCTTCTGCCTGAACAATTATATGTATTTTCTCTCTGCAAAAATATCTGCCAGTTCACCGGCTGTCTGCTCGGCAGATCCTTTCATAAAAATCTGCCCATCGTGGCTTTCCGGCGGGAAAATGCGTTCTACGGAAGTGGCAGATCCTTTCAATCCATAATGTGTCACATCCTGATCCTTAAAGTCTGCAAACGTGATCATCTCAACTTTGCGATCCTTCGTTGCTGCTTTCAGGCGATAGGACGGAAGTCGCGGAGTGTAAATATCTTTTTCCACAGTGATCAGACATGGCAATTTCATTTTTGCCAGCTGACGTACATTGACGAAATCCTGTCCGACAGTAACAAAATCTTCATCTACATCAGCGATTTCACCAACCCATGCTGCACATGGGATTCCAAGGTACTCTGCCATGGCAGGTCCTACCTGAGCAGTGTCACCGTCCGTAGTCTGCTTTCCACAAATGATCATGTCATAATCACAAATGGATGTAATTCCCTGAGCCAGTGTATAGGAGGTTGCCAGCACGTCCGCACCTGCGAAAGTACGGTCTGTAAATACATACGCCTGATCCACGCCCATCATATAAGCTTCTTTCATCATCGCCTCAGCCTGTGGCGGCCCCATCGTTACTGCGGTTACGGTTCCCCCGCAGCGCTCTTTCAGACGCATCGCAGTCTCTAATGCATACAGATCATACGGATTGATCTTGGCTGCTGCACCGTCACGTTTTAATACACCTGTTTCCGGATCAATCTCTACCTGACTGGTACCCGGAACCTGTTTGATACACACAACGATCTTCATTCTTCTTCTCCTCCCAACCAACATTTCCTCTTATCATCTTGACAGATGCTGAAACTGTTTTTCACAGTAGTTCAAAAATTTCTCACTTTTGCAGCACTTTATTTCTGTGTTGATTCCTTTTGTCTGGTCTTACCAGTTATATAGCTATTATAGAACTGTTTGCTGAGAAATACAACTTCTTTTGCACAAAAATAGAGAAGCAACAAAACTGACAGTTCTGCCAGAATCAATGCTTCTCTCCTTATCATATTTACTTTTTGACTTATTCTACTAATTTTCTATCTAATCAGTACTTCCTTCCCACAAAATCAGATTCTGCATTTGTCAGATGTATCGTCAGCAGACGGGCTGCCTCTGCGCCATGCTGATTCTTGATGGCGATATACGTCTCCTTATGTACATCCAGAATTCTCTGGTAACGCATCTTCTGTTCTTCCTCTGTGCCTTTTATCAGAATATCGGATAAAGATTCTCCGATCACATTTCTGCACACCTGCATCATAATGGAATACATTGCGTTATGGGATGCATCTGCCAATGCCAGATGAAACTCCAGATCACAGGCAATGAATGCGTCCGACTCTCCAAGAACATTCTCGGAACGCTGCAGAATCTCTTTCATCTTCTCCAGATCTTCTGCAGTACGACGCTCAGAAGCAAGTCTTGCCGCCTCACACTCCGTCAGACGACGAAATTCCAGAATCTCCTCAATCTTCATATGCTTCATCTGGATGATCGTCTCAAGAGACTGCACCGCATTATCCACATTAATCTCCTGCACCACCGCTCCGCTGCTGCCGGAATAAATCTTAATATAACCTTCCCGCTCCAGCATACGCATAGCCTCCCGGATCGTCGGCCGACTGCGATGCATCATATCCATCATCTTTCGTTCTGATGGAAGTCGTTCCCCCGGATGAATTTCTCCATCCAGGATTAACTGTCGGATCTGATTATATATTTCTTCACTCGCCCTTCTTGTCTGCACAGGCTGTAAATCAATCTGAATTTCGTTTTTCATAAATACACACCTTTCCCTGATTACCTTTTAGTAATTATACATACTTAACCTTGCCCGCGCAACACGAAACGTATTTTTTCTTTCAAAAAATATGCCCTTTCTTCTCGAAAGGGCATATATCCGGTAAAGCGGACATTTTTTAACCTAACATACCAGATAAGCGGCCTGCTACGCCGGATTTTTTCAGTAGCATATAAATAACAAAACCAATTACGATACCTGCACCTGTCTGGAATGTCAGTGCCGGAATCTCAATAATAGCTGTACGTCCGCCATACAGGGCTGCTCTTACCAGCGTATAGGCAATGATGTGAAGGGCACCGCCTGATACCGCACCGATCAGAAAAGCTCCTTTTCTATCTTTCAGAATCTTATGCATGATCAGTCCCATAACCAGTGCCCACATACATTTGATCAACAGTGTCGGAACTACCCAGTAAAAATATCCCCCGATAAAATCAGATAATCCGCCACCGATAGCACCTGCAACCGCGCCTTTTTTCATACCGAATAAAGCAACCGTCAGGATGATCATACAATCTCCCAGATGTACATAACCACTGATCGTCGGGATTTTAAAAATATAAGTTCCTAAAAATACCAGCGCAGCCATTGCAGCTGTCACTGTGATATCTACGGTCCGGATTTTCTGTCCGGAATTATTTACATTTGTCTGTGCGTTCATATGTCTTCTCCTCTCATTTACCCCAAAAATCATGTCTGACTTTTTCTTATTACAGTTTATCATTCTCCATTTACATTCGGTTCAAAAATGGAACTTCTCCAAATTCACATTTTTTGTTAAATGGTCTTTAACTCCATAAATTTCTTCGCATTGTTATAAAATACGTCTTCCAGCTGTGCATCATTCAGACCACAGGAATATACACGCTGGATTTCCACGCTCGGATGGTGGAATGGCGAATCAATACCAAACATCACACGCTCACTACCAACGGTGTCATAGGCGTTTTTAATCTGACAGCCCATCGGCATTCCGGATACTTCCAGAAACAGATTGTCATATTTATATGCCATATTCAGACTTCCATCAATATAAACACCGTGTCCGTGACCCATATGGATCATGACAGTTGGTACATGCGGATGCCGCTCTGCCAACAGGCCGATCTGCCACGGCAAGGAAAAAGGCGGATGTCCACAGTGGATAAATACCGGTTTCTTATACGCCTCCGCAAGCTCCATGATCGGATCTACCATCGGTGAATCTGCGGTAAACGCATCAAATAACGGCTGCATCTTCACACCTGCAAAATTTTCATCCCGCAGATAATGCTCCAGCATATCATACGCTTCCTGTCCTTCATTGGCATTGACCCAGCAAAGTGGGATGATCTTGTCCGGAGCTGCCTGGTAAGCTGTTTTCAATTCTTCATTCAGATGACATCCTGCCGGACATAAAATTGTTTTTTCGATATTATACGCTTCCATCTGCTCTGTCAGACGCTGCAAATCAAAGTCAATGTTGAACGGACTGCCAAATTTTCCAATGTGGGAATGAGCGTCAATCTTTTTAAAATGATTATAATGATTGTCCATAACAAACACTCCTTATCTCGCAATCACTGCCTTTGCTTCTCCTTATAGATACAAATGCAATAAAGATCAGAAAAGCAGCTGATTGTACATTATTATATTGTTATTTGTATTTTCATCGATGATTTACTTAATGTCTATCTTACCTGTCTATTGGTATTTTTAACACTTCCAGTTTTTGTGTTTTTAACCATGCCAGTTTATTCTTTACTTATACATGATCGCTTTTACAAATACACAATTCTGAGTAAACTGTAACATTCAAGAATGCCCTCGGCATTCTTGCTGCGGGATGCGCGTCATGCAATGCATGACATCTTCTTCTGTGCATCTCTGCAAGTCTGCACTTCGTTTCCGTCGGCGCAAAAACAGCCTGCATTTTATAGTAGACAGCAAAATAATAAGTGTGATATGTTAAATGTATTGCACTTACAGATGCACACAAGAGGGGGAGGATATTAACGTGACAAACTTAATGTCTGTATTTGAAATCATTGGGTCAATAGCATTTGCAATATCCGGAAGCATGCTGGCCATCAAAAAGGAAATGGATCTGTTCGGCATTCTGATTCTCGGCATTGTCACATCTGTGGGTGGCGGTGCCATCCGCGACATCGTCATTGGGAACACCCCGCCTGCCATGTTTCAGAATCCGAAATGTACAGTAATTTCATCCATTACTGCTGTGGTTGTATTTATCATCTGGAAAATCCACAACCGCCATGCGGTTACCGAAAAAATCGCCCGCCGTACCGATATTATGTACCACAACCTGCTGTTTCTGTCTGACACCCTCGGACTTGCAGCATTTACAATCCTCGGTATGGAAACAACCATCCGTTTTCTGAATACAGATCAGTTTCTGCTGATCGCATTTGTGGGTCTGATCACGGGTGTGGGCGGCGGAATTCTGCGTGATCTGCTGGCCGGCGAGATTCCGTATGTTCTGCAAAAACACATCTACGCCACTGCATGCATCTTCGGTATTATCGGATACTATATTCTGTATCATTTCATACCGGAAAATGCTGCAGCACTGATCGGATTCTGCCTGGTGCTGGTCATCCGTTACCTGGCAAAACATTTTGAGTGGAATCTGCCACGATAAATTTCCAATTCCGGCAACTTCAAAGGGCAAATGTTGAAGTGATGTATGGAAAAAGAATACCGGCTGTTTTTTCCTGTGCGCTAATAATCGCTTCACAGGAAAAAACAGCCGGTATTCTTTAATTTACGCTGTATCATATTCTATTTGTACCGCGAATCAATTTTTAAACAAATATTTATACTTACGCATCTGCTCAAATAAAATATCCCGCACTCTCTCTTTCTCCTGATCAGAGTAACCCGGTATTTCATTTAGTATCTGTTCCACATCCTTTTTTGTAAAGCTAAAATGCAGATTCATTCCACATACATCTTCTGAGACATCCATTTGTTCTTCAAAGCTGCCACTGATTGTTTTTGCCCGCACTTCCGAAAGTGCATCATATAAATCTGTTCCCAACGGATAATCCATACTTGTATCAGAAAGCAATCCAGCTCCATTGTCAAAAATGGGGCAATATGAAAATTCACCCTTCTGACTCATCAATACAGCCACATTATGCATATGTCGATCTTCATTTACAAATACCGCATCAATCGTCATCAATTTATTTAAATAAATTCCAAAATCTTTCAATCCCGTAATACGCTCCACCTGCGTCACCAGAAAATTGAACCGATCTTCCACCGAAGATTGTATATGCCATACAGCCTCATACAAACTCTTCTGGAAAAAATTGTGGAACAGACGCTCCAACGTAATAATCTGCCAGTCATCATATAAAAAATTATTACTCTTTACACCATTATAAAATATATTTTTGTATTTTATCCGTTCATAATCATACAGAACAAATTCATCTTTTTGTAAAGAAGAGAATTTCAGTAAATGCGAGATCATATACTCAGCAAGTCCTTCATATCCGGTACAATCTGCTTTGTACCAGATTCCGTTATTTTCCCACTTCAGCTGATTTCCCTTGGAGGATTGTCTGTCTGCTTTTCTCTCATTCTGTTCAAACAACTCAATCATCGGTCTGTTACCTCTCTATTTGAATCCAAAAATGATCTTCTGCCATTCTGCCTTCCGTCTTCTGAATAATCATCAGCGGATCATAAAACGGCAGATCCAGATCTTTTAAAATGAGTTTCATTTTATCACGGCTTTTGGGAAAGCAGCGTGACTCCAAAAAAACCTCATAATCTTCGTAAGTCGGCTCTTTCAAGTTCCCAAATGCCTGGAACATAATATTATCTGTATAATTTTTAATTCTCACTCTTTTTCTGAGTTCATCTACATCAATCAGCGTACATATTTCCTGTTCATGCATATACCACATACGCAAACCGTATTTCTTATCCGGAATCTGTATTTTCGTAACATACTCCGGATGATCTTCTAATATTTTTAACAGCAAAACAACCGGTCCTGTAATTTTATCTTCTTTCGTCTCCCATCGTTCCATCGTTGCTTTGGAAACACCTACTAACTCTGCAAATTTCTTCTGCGTTAGTCGCAATGTCTTTCGTACTCTTTTTATATCTGAACCGGTCACATATTTCTGAATCGCAAAATTTGGATTATTCATATGACATACCACCTCTTTTTTATTAAACCATTATTTTGATGGTTTTTCAAGTCAAAAAACACTTATTTTAATGGTTTTCAAAACAATTCATTCAAATATAAACGAATACTGGGTATTCTGTCCGGCTTGCTAACAATCGCTTCACAGGAAAAAATACCCAAAATTCTCTACACTATTTTATCATATATTTTCAGTCTATTCCGCCGCAGAACGCATATCGATAAAGTTCCATGCACCATCATGCAATCCGTCTCCGCAGTTCAGCTCCATCACCATTTCGTCTAACAAATCTTCATCTACCAGATAGCCAAACTGAATCGTAGCACAGTCTCCCTTTTTCATTTTCTTACAGTAATACCAGCTTCCGCCTTCGCTGTCTGAAATCCATATCGGCATATTCTCCCGGTAATAAAGATTCCTCTCGCCACGCTCAAACTCCCGCCAGTCAAACTCTGTATGATCGGCAGTTTTTTTGATGTACGTCAGTGGATTTGCCACCGGAAGCATATCCTCTTCATCTTCATAAGATATATTCTGAATCGTCATTGTTACAAGCACCAGTTTTGGTGTCACATGCTCTGTTTTCTCCACATATGTGAGCGGCTGGTCATAACCGTTCCCGAATGTAATGGTTTCGCGCTCATAGGACTGCAAGTTCAGCTTTTCATCTACCCCAATGCCTTTTTTCAGTTTTTCTGATACTTCATCCTGGTATCCATGCTGATCCAGATTTCTCAGATTATCCCGCACTTCAACAGCATCTATACGATAACTGATACCATTATATATCTGCGTATCCCCCACATCACACATTTTATCTGTTGGGAAACTGCGCAGCACTTCATTTTCTGTCGCATCAATCTGCTCCCTATGCTTCATCTGCGCGATATACTCTGACATCGACTGTACCACATCCGCAGTTTCTTCTGTGGCAGGTGAAAGCGTAAAGCTCTGCACTAGCGTAAGAAACTCCTGATCACTCATGTTCTCCATTCCCACGCCCTGAATGAGCAGTGCATAGCCATAATTTTCATAAAAGACCGCCACTTCTTTTCCTTCTGTACCAGCCTCATACTGGCTTCCAGTCAGATGATTCTGTTTCATATAAACTGCCTTTTGTCCGTTCCATACCATCTCCTGTGTGTTCATAACGTTCCGCTCATAAAACTGATCGGTATCGCAGTCAATCTGCAAAATTTCAATATACAGTCCCTGTGTATCCGGATATTCTTCGGAACGAAAATGAATGACGTTCATTTCATCCAGTCCCTTATCCTGCTCCCTTGTATAACCAACGAGATCTGTCACATTCAGTTTCACATATTCCAATGCCACCTTCTGCTCTCCTGTGCCCTCATCTGCACTGTCTGATATCTGAAATACCGCATGCATCTGATCCTTTTTCAAAGACATAACATACGCTGATATCTTCTCTCCCGCAATTCCAACCGTCGGAACAGCCACCGCCAGAATACATGCTGCCACTGCGATTTTCGGAAACCGGTGCGTTTTTCTCTTTTCACATTTTTCACAGATATCCTCAAAGACCTGTTCTTTTTTTTCCTCTGACATACAGAGTGTATCAAAAGCATTCCTGCAACGTTTATCCATCTTTTCCCAGCTCCTTTCTCAGCAGTTCTTTTGCCCTGCTCAGCCTCGATCGCAGCGTTGACGCATTTTTATGCATGATTACTGCAATCTCCTCAATACTGTATCCCTCATAATAATGCAGATATAAAAGTTCCGCATGTGCAGGAGGTAGTCTCCATATCGCCTGCAGCACTTCTCTGTCCTCTGAAGGTGTCTGCACCGACTGCAGCATCTGCTCTGCCGCTGCATCATAGACATTGCGCTTTCGCTTCCAGAAACTTTTCTGTACATCCTTGCAGTAATTGATGGCCGTGCGAATCAGCCAGGCTTTTTCATGTTCCGTATCTGCGAAATCCGGTTTTTTCTGAAACAATCGCACAAAGGTCTCCGACACCGCATCCAGTGCGTCCTGTTCATGTTTCAGCTGAAGCAGACAGACACGGTATATCATATCGCAATTGCGTCGGTAGATTTCTTCCATCTGCTCTTTTGTAAGTACCTTCATGTCCCCCTTAACTCCTTTCACTGATAACACGAACCTGACCGCTGTTTCGTCTTATTTTATTTCAAGTCGAACGCACGTGAGACTTGGTGCGTGATTCTGGTCAGCGAAAGCTGACATATTCTTCTCAGAATCACTGCACATCCTCGC
>JABLTL010028907.1_pt1 | contig 54018 bp, 66 predicted proteins | sample 7160151 | NCBI WGS metagenome assembly JABLTL01 (sample SAMN14651223, study PRJNA627086) | human gut metagenome | isolation source: feces | host: Homo sapiens | reverse complement strand
TGAACACGACACAAGGCAGAAAACGGCGATCATGGTAAAGGCGATCGTAATTGCCTGATATGTGCACGCAAGAACGTTCTTGAGACCGAACTTTCTCAGCGGGTGGAGTGCAGGAACATAGCTCTGGATCGAGCAGTTGGACTTAACTGCGATGAATCCTCTCTTTGTGCCGAGGCGCTCGCGCTGTGCCTTGATTATCTCGATGTGGTCGGGATTGATCTCCGGAACGACCATAGGAACATCAGGTGTGAATCTGTGTGCGGAGTTGTTTGAAACAATGGGGCACTCAGCCTTAGCGTAAGCCTCCTCAAGAGCCTTGATCTCGTCCTTCTTCATGTCAACTGCGCAGAAGCAGAAGTCAACCATGCCTGCAATTTTTTCAATATCCGATGTAGCGTCAAGAAGAACCATGTTCTTCATAGCCTCGGGCATAGGAACAGCCATCTTCCAGCGTGAACCTGCTGCCTGCTCATATGTCTGACCTGCGCTTCTGGGAGAAGCTGCAAGAACCTTTACATTGAACCACGGGTGATTCTCAAGAAGAGTTGCAAATCTCTGTCCGACCATACCCGTAGCGCCGATTATACCTACGTCATACTGTTTCATGTTAGATACTCCTTCAAAAAATTTTTCATAAAAATAAGAAAACCGGTTGCAAACCGGCTCATCATACGTTATAATAGAAATGTTGGCATATAATTTTGTATGCCGACAGCTCTCCACCATAGCATGATGACAGTCACAGACCTGTTGAGCCTGAAACCAGAGGGGAATTTACCAAAAACCGCTCTTCGGCGGCTTTGCCTTTCACTTGTCTGCCATTGGATCGGTTATCCCGCAAACAGTTACTCTTCTCAGCCGCACCTCTGCCTTAGTTTATATAATATCACTTATATTCCATGTTGTCAACAGTTTTTTAAGTATTTATGAAAATAATTTCACACCGCGAAACTTCATATGCGAAAGGATGATCACCATGAGCATTTCAGAAGATATACGAGACAGGCTCTTTGAACTGAGGGACGAAAAATTTGCAGCGTTTCAGGCAAACCTCACGCCGTCGCTGAGACTCGATGATTTTATCGGAGTCCGCACTCCGGTTCTCAGAAAGCTTGCAAAGGAGATCGCGCAGCGCAGCGATACGGGCGAATTTCTTACTGACCTTCCGCACAGATACTTTGACGAAAACCAGCTTCACGCGCTGATAATATCGCTTGAAAAGGACTTCTCCGTGTGTATCGCGGAAACCGAGGCTTTTCTCCCCTGCATCGACAACTGGGCGACCTGCGACCAGCTTTTGCCCAAGATATTCGCAAAGCACCGCGACGAACTTATGCCGCACATCGTTAAGTGGCTAAGCTCGGAGCAAACATACACCGTGAGGTTCGGCATAGGTATGCTTATGCGCCACTTCCTCGGCGAAAACTTCGACACAAAGTACGCTGACATGGTAGCTGACGTGCATTCCGACGAATACTACATAAACATGATGAGGGCATGGTATTTTGCGACCGCTCTTGCAAAGAACTATGACGAGGTGCTCCCCTACATAACTCAGCACCGCCTCGATAAGTGGACAAACAACAAGTCGATACAAAAATCTGTCGAGAGCTATCGCATTACCGATGAGCAGAAAAAATTTCTGCGAACATACAAAATTTAAAAGGAGCATAATAAATGGAACTTCTTAAATCCGATTTTTTCTATGAGCTTCCCGAGGAGCTTATAGCGCAGACTCCTGTCGAGCCGCGAAGTGCCTCAAGGATGATGTGCGTTGACCGAAAAGGCGGCGGCATTATCCACGACCACTTCTATAATTTATGCGCTCATCTCAAAGAGGGTGACTTGCTCGTAATGAATGATTCGCGAGTTATCCCCGCACGTCTGTACGGTGAAAAGATCGGTAACGGCACATTCATCGAATTCCTCCTGCTTGAGCAGAAGGGAGACAAGATCTGGGAGATAATCTGCCGCCCCGGCAAAAAAGCAAAGGTCGGCACAAGATTCTCGTTCGGCGGAGGCAGACTCATCGCCGAGGTCATTGAAGTCAGGGACGACGGCAACCGAATCGTAAAATTCGAGTGCGAAGGAAACTTTTTCACCGCTCTTGAAGATGTGGGACAAATGCCGCTGCCGCCCTATATTACGGAAAAACTTGCTGATAAGGAGCGCTACCAGACAGTCTACTCGCGCGAACTCGGCTCTGCGGCAGCTCCGACTGCGGGACTTCACTTTACGCCCGAGCTTCTTGATGAGCTTCACGCGCGCGGTATCAAGACCGCTTTCGTAACTCTCCATGTCGGTCTCGGAACTTTCCGCCCCGTCAAGGAGGACAACGTACTCAACCACAAAATGCACAGCGAGCACTACTTCCTGCCGCAGGAAACCGCCGACCTCATCAACGAGACCAAGAAAAATGGCGGCAGAGTCATTGCTGTCGGAACTACAGCCTGCCGCACTCTTGAAAGCGTTGCCACATTCTTCGGCGACATTTCCGCTCACGAGGGCTACACGGATATATTCATCTATCCCGGCTATGAGTTCAAGTGCATTGACGGGCTTATCACCAACTTCCACCTTCCCGAAAGTACGCTCATCATGCTCGTTTCGGCATTCATGGGCTATGAAAACACAATGAACGCATACAGGATCGCAGTAAACGAGCGTTACCGCTTTTTCAGTTTCGGCGACTGTATGCTGATCCTTTAAGCACACGGAGGGAAATAAAACAGCAATGGAAATAGATAAATATCTGCGCGCCTTTGTTGAAACAGATATGAACCAAATAGTTATCTGCGATACAAATCACATTATTGTATATATGAATAAAGTCGCTATAGAGAAATTCAGCGACCTCGGAGGAGCTGACCTCATCGGCAAATCGCTCATGCAGTATCTGGGCGTTGAAACTCAGAGCCGTATCGAAGCCATAGTTTCATGGTTCAGCGAATCCCCCGACAACAACTGGGTATACACATACAGAAATGAGGCTTCACAGACAGATATGTACGCAGTTGCTCTGCGCGATGAAAACGGTAATCTCATAGGTTATTACGAAAAGCGCAGATCAACATTCCCCGAGACAGAAGAACTATACCATATGGACTGATAACCTGTCGGCGCAAACGCTGAACAAGGGCAGGATATGGACGTTTTCACCAATACCGCGGCGCTGTTCTCGCCGCAGGAAAAGGAGCATTTATGTTTACAGTATTAAAAAAAGACGGCAAAGCAAGACGCGGAACTTTTGAAACGGTTCACGGAACTTTTCAGACCCCGTGTTTCATGAACGTGGGTACTGCCGCAGCTATCAAGGGGGGCATTTCCTCCGTTGACCTGAAGGGGCTGAAAACTCAGGTCGAGCTGTGCAACACCTATCACCTTCATCTGCGTCCCGGCGACCGCATAATCAGACAGATGGGCGGTCTGCACAAGTTCATGAACTGGGACAAGCCCATTCTTACGGACAGCGGCGGATTTCAGGTTTTCTCGCTCGCTAAGCTGAGAAAGATCAAGGAGGAGGGCGTTTACTTCGCCTCCCACATTGATGGCAGACGCATTTTCATGGGGCCTGAGGAGAGTATGCAGATACAGTCAAACCTTGCCTCAACGATCGCCATGGCTTTTGACGAGTGCATTGAGAATCCCTCGCCGTACAAGTACGTTGCAGCTTCTATCGAACGAACAACGCGCTGGCTTCACCGCTGCAAGGAGGAAATGGCAAGGCTCAATTCACTCCCCGATACTATAAACAAGCACCAGATGCTCTTTGGTATCAATCAGGGTTCGACATTTGATGATCTGCGCATAAAGCATATGGAGGACATCGCAAAGCTCGACCTTGACGGCTACGCTATCGGAGGTCTTGCAGTAGGCGAATCCACCGAGGAAATGTACCGGATCATCGACGTTGTTGAGCCGTATATGCCGTCAGACAAGCCGAGATACCTCATGGGAGTAGGTACTCCCTCAAACATAATAGAAAGCGTTGCACGCGGTGTGGATATGTTCGACTGCGTAATGCCGAGCCGAAATGCGCGCCATGCAACAGTTTTCACATGGAGCGGTATCATGCACCTTGCAAACAAGTGCTACGAGACCGACCCGAGACCGCTTGACGAGCAGTGTGACTGCCCGACCTGCCGCAATTTCTCTCGCGCTTACCTGCGCCACCTTTTCAAGGCCAACGAGCAGCTTGCAGGCAGACTTGCAGTCCAGCACAACCTTTACTTCTATAATACGCTTGCTGAAAAAATACGCGAGGCTATTGACGAGGATCGCTTTGAGCAGTTCCGCGGCAAATATTCCGAGCTTCTCGCTTCAAAATATAACGGAGGCAACAAATGATAACAGCAATTTTCGACCTTGACGGCACTCTTGCGGATACCCTCTGCGACCTTGCCGATGCTACAAATTACGCACTTCGCACTCTCGGATATCCCGAGCACCCATACGAAAAATACAATTATTTTGTCGGAAACGGCGTGCAGAAACTCTGCTTCCGCGCGCTCCCCGAGGACAAAAAGGACGACACCGACAAAATGCTTGAACTTTTCAGCGAATACTACGGCGAGCATTTTCTCGATAAGACTAAGCTATATCCGCAGATACGCGAAACACTCCACAAGCTCGCAGACAGCGGCGTAAAGCTTGCCGTTGCCACAAACAAGCCGGAAAACTTCGCCGTAAAGATAACGGACGCGCTCCTGCCCGAGATAAGCTTTGTAAAGGTTCTGGGCGGAAACAGCAAACGTCCAAAAAAGCCTGACACAGCGATCTTAGACGAAATTTTCGCGGCGCTCCCCGATGAAGAAAACCGCGCGTTCATGATCGGTGACAGCAATGTCGATATCCAGACGGGCAAAAATGCCGGAATCGAAACTATCGGCTGCGTCTGGGGATTCCGCGGCAGACAGGAACTTGAGGACGCAGGTGCAGATCATATTGCAAATACTGCTGACGACATAGCAAAATTCATTCTTGAATAAAAACGATACCGCACAGGAAAACTCCCGTGCGGTATTTTTATGCGTTAAAAACGGCAAAAGCTCCCATGAAGGGAGCCTTTGTCGTTTTAGGGTGGTTTATATGAAAATGAAGATGGCATATTTAGCAGGGCACTTGTGTCTTTTTTGCGAATCAACTGTCTTATGTGATCCTTTGCCCTTTCCTTTTGTCTATGGTTGTATTATAGAACCCTCAAATGAAAACTATGTGATATTTTTCTGAAATGAAAGAAAAAACTCGCGGTAATATTGCATGATATTTGAACTTTTTGTAAACATTTTTCAATATTCAACGGTTTCCCATTGAATCACCCCCTTTTTCTGACCCCTTACAGGTACCCGATTTTTTAAAGGAGGAAAAACAATGTTATCTATCATCAATGAAAAGTTTATCCGCTTTGAGGACGGAAAGCCGACAGTTTTCGCCGAGCTTTGCGTGGACACCGCAGAGGAACTTCCCACCGCAGGATCACTCATTGACAGAACGCTCGCTCAGGGTTCTGTTGCGTGGGACATCTCAAACGGAGAATTCTATGCACTCAAGAGCACGGGCGAATGGGTAAATCAGAGCGGAGGCGACTGATATGCAGCTATACGATATTCTGAAAGCGGGCAAGACCGACAAAGCTCCCGACAGCCGCACCCTGCTCCTTGCAAGAAAACTCTTTCCGCCGCCGAACAGCGGACTTCCGGTCACACGCGGTCTGAGATCAGTTCTTCACCTTGCTGATTTCGACGCTCAGAAAAGCACATGGACTGACACAACATTCGGCAAGGTATATACCGGAGCAAGCGTATATCACCAGAGTTACGGCGTATGCATGAACGCCAACGAGCCGCTTTTCAGCGGTTTCAACTTCAACACTGACGACTTCACGGTGTATATCATCACCACTGCAAAGGACTACTACGCCACATGGTCGCACTATCTCGTAGGAAGTTCCGACGGCAAGGACAACTGGAGCTTCATGCACAGCAACCAATGGCGCGAACTCAGCAACGGAAACAGCAGCAGTTCCAACATGGATATTTTCTCTACCTGCCACGGTACGATAACAGACCACAGCGGCAGTCCGTACCTTAGCTGTATCCGATACAATCACGCAAACGGCTGTGTAACCTGCGAAAGTGCAGGTATAAAGCTGCCCTACTATTATCAGAGCATAAAGACCGACCCAAAGCCCTCCGACTGGAGCATGAGAGTCGAGTGTAACTGCAACAGAACGTCAGGCACTCCGTCCGATTTCACTTCATCATGGGTCAAAAGCTATATCAAATTTGTCGCAGCCGCCACAGCTTATCACAGCGACAGCGAAGTCGAAAAAAATCTCGCGTGGATAAGATCCAACTACCACGTTGTAAACTGAGGAGACGGCACATGAACTGGACAGATATTATAATCGCGCTTATTGCGGCAGCAGGCGGCTTTGCAGGCTCGGTCATTTCCAACAACAAGCAGGTAGCCGTCCTCGCCGCGAAACTCGACGCGGTAAAGGAGGAGCTTACAAAGCAAGCCGCTCGGATAGACCAGCACAACCACCTCAACGAACGGCTGATAGCCGTTGAAATCCAGCTCAGGGAGCGTGATACCCATTAAAGAAAAGCTTATAAAGCTTCTGGACGTAAAGTCCGTGGTAACGCTGACAATGACGGTCGTTTTCGCAGTTCTCAGCCTGCGCGGAAAAATCACATCTGAGCAGTTCCTGACAGTTTTCACCGTCGTGATCAGCTTTTATTTCGGCACACAGTATCGTAAAAACAGCGAAAGGAGCGACAACTGATGAACAGTCCATACACAGGCAGATTCTTCATCTCGCAGGGATTCCGCCCTGCTTCAAATCCCACCCATGACGGCATAGACCTCGTGGGCAGGGACTCAAAGGAGATCCACAGCACGGCTGAGGGAAAGATACGTTTTGCAGGTTGGGAAAATCCTGCCGACCACAAGCAGGGTTTCGGGCAGTATATGTGCATTCTCGGCAATGACAGCTTGTACTATTACTTCGGTCATCTCTCGGAAATTCGGATGCAGGTCGGCGAAAATGTAAAAATCGGCGATATCCTCGGCATTGAGGGCAGTACAGGGCGAAGTACGGGAAGTCACTGCCACTATGAGATACGCAGGGAGTTCCGCAAGGGAGCGCAGGTCGTAAATGTTTGTGACAAGTCGGGTATACCCAATAACGAGGGCTGTACCTACTCCTCTGATACCGCAGAGGAAGGCTCAGTCCTGCAGCTCCAGCGGATACTCAATGACAAGGGCGCATACCTTGATGAGGACGGTATCGCAGGAGAAAAAACTCTCGCGGAGTGCCGCAGATACACCATTGATCTTGGCGACAGCGGCCCTCTCACCCATTGGGTTCAGGCGAGACTGAACTCTGTCGGATTTGACTGCGGAACGGCAGACGGAATCGCGGGAACAAGAACAATGTGCGCGATCTACGCCTTTCAGCAGGCTAACCGACTCGGTACGGGTTATCTCGGAGGCAGCGACTGGAACAGGCTCATAAACTGACAAAACCGCCGCATGGTATGCTGTCAAAATCTAATAATGGGATTCTAAAGGGTTGTTAACCCTTTAGCGGTTTCCAAAGGCAGAGCCTTTGGTGGGGTGTGGGGCAACGCCCCACAAACTGCCTTCAAGCGCTCCGCAAAGGGTGAATTAAAAAACAGTCCGGTGGACTGTTTTTTAAGAGGGAACGCCCTGCAAGTGAGGGCGTTCCATTAGAGCCTGTTTAGTATCTTATAAAAACTATAGCTTTTCTATTGACAGTACAACTTTTTGCATGGTATAATAAATTTCAGGAAATATCGCGCCGCATATGGCGGTATTTTCCGAAATCTGCGGCGGCTCGTAAATACTCGCTGCGCACAAAGGAGAAATTACAATGGGTCTATTTGGAACGCTCAATAAAATGTCAGGCTACTCGGAAGAAAATATGATAAAATCGTTTAATGAAATACTCCCTGCTATCGGCTCTAAAGCATTGTGCCCTATCGGAGTTTCGTTCAAGGTAAAGACCTTGCTAAGTTCAAAGCCAACAGGCTCCGGATTTGTGACGTTAACAGATACCAATCACTTGGTAATATACACTGTGATCCCGTTTAAAAGTGCTGCAATATATAATTTCCATTCACCTAAAAAGCTCTCTATCAAAGATACTGTCGCAAATCAGAAAATTATTAGCGCAAAGCTTTTCAACCTGCGTTCACAGGAATTTGATGACCTTCTCTTTCAGACCGGTTCTAAAATTGACGGATTCCCACATCAGGCAGAACACTTTGCTAACTTCATCTCAACATTAGAGCAGTTTGTTACTGAATAAAACTTACTAAAAATAAGACCCGAAAGCGGCACATTCCGCTTTCGGGTCTCTGTTTTATGGAGTGCGATTTTTATCGGATCAATACATTCCGCCTGCGGGCATTGCGGGAGCTGCGGGTGTATCTTCCTTAATATCAGCTACGAGGCTCTCTGTTGTAAGAACCATAGATGCTACAGATGCAGCATTCTGGAGAGCTGAACGTGTTACCTTAGTCGGGTCAACGATACCGGCAGGGATCATGTCTGTGTAAACTTCGTTGTAAGCATCGAAGCCGTAGCCTACCTTGCGTGAACGAATGATCTTGTCAACGATCACGCTGCCCTCAAGACCTGCGTTCTCAGCGATCTGTCTTACAGGAGCTTCAAGAGCCTTGAGTATGATCTTTGCACCTGTCTTTTCATCGCCGTCAAGTGTGGGAACAAGCTTGTTAACAGCAGGAATTGCATTGATGAATGCAGTACCGCCGCCTGCTACGATACCCTCCTCAACAGCAGCCTTTGTAGCTGCGAGAGCGTCCTCGATACGGAGCTTCTTTTCCTTCATCTCGATCTCTGTAGCAGCACCTACCTTGATAACTGCAACACCGCCTGCAAGCTTTGCAAGTCTTTCCTGAAGCTTCTCGCGGTCGAAATCAGAAGTTGTAGTCTCGATAGAAGCACGGATCTGGTGAACCCTTGCCTTGATAGCGTCTGAGTCGCCTGCGCCGTCAACGATAATTGTGTTCTCCTTCTGGATAACTACCTGCTTAGCCTGACCAAGCTGCTCGATAGTTGTTTCAGAAAGCTCAAGACCAAGCTCGGAGGAGATAACTTCGCCGCCTGTGAGAACTGCGATATCCTTGAGCATTTCCTTTCTTCTGTCGCCAAAGCCGGGAGCCTTGACAGCAGCAACCTTGAATGTTCCGCGGAGGTTGTTGAGGATAATTGTTGTAAGAGCCTCGCCCTCAACGTCCTCAGCAATGATAACGAGCTTCTTGCCCATCTTTACGATCTGCTCGAGGAGCGGGAGGATCTCCTGAATTGAAGATATCTTCTTATCTGTGATAAGAATGTAAGCATCATCGTAAACAGCCTCCATCTTATCTGTATCTGTTACCATGTAAGGTGAAATGTAGCCGCGGTCGAACTGCATACCTTCAACGACTTCGCTGTAGGTCTCAGCAGTCTTGCTCTCCTCGATAGTGATAACGCCGTCAGCAGTAACCTTTTCCATAGCCTCAGCAATGAGCTTGCCGACATTCTCATCAGCAGATGAAACTGTACCTACTCTTGCGATATCGTCAGAGCCTGCAACAGCCTTTGAATTAGCAACGATAGCCTCAACAGCAGTATCAACAGCCTTTGCGATACCCTTTCTGAGGATCATCGGATTTGCACCTGCTGCGATGTTCTTCATGCCCTCGCGAACGATAGTCTGTGCGAGAAGTGTAGCTGTTGTTGTACCGTCTCCGGCAGCGTCATTTGTCTTTGTAGCAACTTCCTTAACGAGCTGTGCGCCCATGTTCTCAAAAGCGTCCTCAAGCTCGATGTCCTTGGCAATGGTAACACCGTCATTTGTGATGAGGGGAGCGCCGAACTTCTTGTCGAGTACAACATTTCTGCCCTTGGGACCCATGGTAATCCTTACTGTATCTGCAAGCTTGTCAATACCAGCCTGAAGTGCATTTCTTGCATCTGCGCCGTACTTAATATCCTTAGCCATAATAAATCTTCTCCTTACTTATATATAGTTGATAGCCGATCAGTCAACAACTGCGAGAATATCTTCCATTTTAACGATGATATATTCTTCTCCGTCGAGCTTTACATTAGTTCCCGAGTACTTTGAAATGAGAACCTTGTCGCCCTTCTTAACTTCCATTTTTACGTCGGAAGTTCCGGGACCTACCTCAACAACCTGAGCAACTTCAGGCTTTTCCTTAGCTGAACCTGAGAGAATGATGCCGCTCTTGGTTGTTTCCTCTGCCTCAGTCATCTTAACAACGACTCTGTCCTGCAATGGTTTGATAGTCATAATATATACCTCCTAAATAGTGATTGCTGTATTCAATTAGCACTCTATCTTTCCGAGTGCTAATTATATTTTACCACCTTTTTCCGAGAAATCAAGTCTATTCTTCAAACTTTCACAAATTTCAGCATTGTGCACAACTGACCAATATGAGTTACACTAATATCTATGGCAATAGTATAAAAGGCGGACTTTTCAGCCCGCCTTTTGTTGCTATCCGTTATCCTCGTTTGCAGTATCGCCGTAATCCACCGTGTTAAGGTACATTGTCGGGTCTGTGCATACGCCCATGTAGCGCACCTCAAAGTGGCAGTGATTTCCGGTCGAATGACCCGTTGTGCCGACCGCTCCGATGAGCTGACCGCGCATCACCTCCGAGCCTGCGGTCGCGTAAACCGCGCTCATGTGCGCGTATACGGTCTGATAGCCGTTGAGGTGGTCGATCATTACAAAGTAGCCGTAGCCGCCCGAATTCCAGCCTGCTGACACAACAACGCCGTCTGCTGCGGCATAGATATCCGTTCCGCCGTCAGCCGCGATATCCAGACCCTTGTGGTTTCTGTCGCTTCCGAACGGGTCGCTGATATAGCCGCCGTCTACAGGCCACGAGAACTCGCCCGTACCGTAGAGTTTGGTGTCCTTGCTTGCAGGCATGGCGGAATAAGTTCCCACGCCTATCTGCTCAACGACAGGCTCTTTGGTTATCTGCGCGCTGAGAGTCTTTCGCGAATACTCCTCGCCGTCAACGTAGGTTATTTCGACATTGCTCACCTTCTCGCCGCGCTCGCCCTTTACGATAACCGACTCAACTCCGACATTGAGAGCACTGGTCTCGACCTTGACCGTCTCGTAGTCAAGAAACGATATCATCTCTATCTCGCGTACATACTGTATCGGCAGATAGCTTTCATGCTCCATGATATTGACCATTCTGCCCTCGCGGCAGCTCTCCTCGATGTTCGGGTTCATGTTTTCGAGCTGGGTAAGGTCCATGTTGAATTTCTGGCTTATTGAAACTGCCGTATCGCCTGCTTTCGCGATATAGATACCCTTACGGCTCGTCGTTGAGGTAAGGAGATCTATCGCCTCCTGCTGTCCCATAACGCTGTCCGCGAGGTATATTCCGTGCGAATACTCGATCTTGTTTTTATATTCAACGCTCTTCACCACGCCGTCGACCTTATAGTTGAGCAGTCTCTCGGAAAGTGCGTCCTGAATCGGAGATTTGTCCTCGACCGCGCCGATGAATTTGCCGTCAATGTAGATCCCGTAAGCCTCTTTAAGCTCCTCGTCCGAAGCCGCAAGCATCTCATTTGCAAGCTGCTCGGCGGAAACTATCTTGTCGCTGTCAGAAATAATTCGCAGCGAATACTTGGCAGACAGGTCAACGGGAGTACTGTTGCCCGCATAGTCGATCCTCTGCTGAACCTCGCGCTCGGCAGTCTCAAAGTCAGCCTCAGCCGTGATAACTCCGATCTCCCTGCCGTTGTACTCAACGCTGAGACCGTATTCAAGACCCGAGCCGTACTTTATCACTCCCACAAGAAAAGCCACCGAAACTATCGGCAGAATATAATTGAACGCCGTGTAGAAAACTCCGCCCTCGCCGAAAAGATACGATGTCCAGAAGTGGAGCATTGCATGAATGTATGCAGACCTGCTCTCCTTTTTGGCGCGTATCATCCTGCGCTGAAGTTCCTTGTTGATGTTGAATCTGCTTCTTAGCGGAGCGGTAAGCTCCTTCAAAAGCCACAAAAGCGCTCTGAACAGACCTTTTGCAAGCTCTGAAAGCTCCAGCAGAATGAACCTTGCGCCCTTGATGACCCCGAGCATTATCATGACAAAGAACTTGACCGCAAAGAGTCCTGCTCTTGTGAAAACTCCTGAGAGTCCGCCGCTGCGGGAATCTGTATTTTCTGCGTCGTCAAGACGCTCATTCTCCATGATATCAGCTCCTTTTATGGGGAAACTCCCCGAAATACTACTATTTGCCGTACTGTAATATTATAACAATACAGTGAAAAATTACAACGCCGAAAGCGTCGTTTTTTCGGGTTCGTGTCCTATTTTGTAGGCTTGCACAAACCTTATACGTTATTTTCGGTTAAAATGCCATGAATAATCGAGCATTTCAGGGGTATAGCCCTCAAGCTTTTCAAGGAGCGGCAGAACGTCTTTCTTAGCCGCTCCAAGGTCGTGCTCAAGGTAATTTCCGCACTCTACTGCCGAGCAGCCGGGGATCTCACCGTCATATGACGCAATAAAGCTGTAAGCCTCCCTGACAAGCTTAATAGCGTCCTCCTTGGGAAGATCGCGCGTAAGCAGATAAAATCCCGTGCGGCAGCCCATTGGGCCGACATAGATGATCTTGTCGCTGAATTCGCTGTTGCGCGCATATGTTGCGAAAAGGTGCTCAATGGTGTGGAGTGACGGATTTGAAACATAAACACCGCCGTTAGGCTTTACCATGCGGACATCAAATGTCGTGATATCTCCGTCAATGCGCGATATGTACATTCCTACGCCGAATTTTGTATGGTCAACTTCAAAACTTGCTATTCTTTTCATTTTAATTCCTCCATTAAATCGTTTCATGTCGTCGGGAAGCTCCGAGCGAACCGTTACTTCCTTTCCCGTTTCCGGATCTGTAAATGTTATCTGTGCGCAGTGGAGCGCGTGTCGGCTTATATCCGTCCTCTTTCCGCCGTACAAATCGTCCCCTGCAAGCGGATGACCAATATGCGCAAAATGGACTCTTATCTGGTGAGTCCTGCCTGTTTCGGGAGTAACCTCCGCAAGCGAATATGTACCGCTGCATGAGATACGCCTGTAGTGGGTAACGGAAGCGCGTCCGTCCTCGCGGACACATCGGAGAATTATGCTCTCCTGCTCGCGCGCTATGGGAGCATTGATAGTTCCGCTCTCGGGTATCTCCCCGTGAACCGCCGCGTAGTACACTTTCGGGCAATGTCCCTGCAAAAGCTTTGCGGCGTGAGCGTTCTTGGCCGCAATGCACAAGCCGGAGGTATCCCTGTCGAGCCTGCTCACGGGACGGAACGTAAGCTCAGGATACATCGCCGCAAAGCAGTTCCCGAGAGTATCGCCCTGATGATGTATCGACGGGTGAACGGGCATTCCGGCAGGCTTGTCAAAGACCACGAGGCTGTCGTTCTCGAAAACTACCGGTACGCTCAGCTCGGGATTCGGCTCAAGGAAACTCGTGTCGTTCAGGTTCAGCACTATCACATCGCCCTCGTAGACCATGTCTATGCTCCTCACGAGCCTGCCGCCGCGCGTTATTCCGCCCTCCTGCCGTTTAAGCTTCGCCAGCATTCTCTTTGAGACGCCTTTTCTTTCGGTGAGAAAATTTTTCAGCGTCATCGGCTGCGGCGAGTCCACGACCAGTTTTATTTCTTTCAACTCTGTTTTCCTCCTCGGCGGCGTATTCGTCCTCGCGTATAAAGATGTCGATACCCAGTGCATAAGCCGCCTTGAAACGGCAGACGGCGGTCGGGATACCGATTATCGTCAGCGCGAGGGGCAGGAAAATAAGTCCCAGACGGAGTATTACCCTTCTGCGTCCGCGCATGAATCTCAGCGAGTAAAAAGCCACGGCAAATGCGTTTTTCTGCGGCATTTTCGCAAGCAGATAAGGAACTGCCGACAGACTTACGCGGCAGGCTGCCCATATTCCAAGCGAAACCAGAGTAAGCACAGCCGCGTGGACTGCCATGAAAACTCCGTTCGTATCGAGCGAGCCGTTCACAAGCCTGTACGTTGCCACTCCAAAGAAAACCGCCGGCACAAGAGCCGCCATGCCTATCAGCTTGGAGCAGACTGCCGCCGCAATGCTCCGCCAAAAGCCTCGTCCGCACATGACTATTTTTGAGTAGGGCGCGGCCCGTTTTCTCTCGTCCGAGAACACAGCGCACATTCTGACAGCCGCCGCATATGTCAGCGGATACACCGTTATCCACCTCAACGCCGTACACATCAGCATGACCGCAAGCTGGATACCGCTCTCAACGCGGAAAAGCGCAATAGGCTGCATCTGCCCGAAATACAGCAAAAGGCTGTATATCGCCGCCTCCGCAAAACGAAAGAAAAGCTCTGCCAAAAGCGGCAGAATACATATTGCCACAGCCGACGCGCGGCTTTTTCCCATAAGCCTGCGTGAATAGCGGACAAGCTCCATTGCTCTCATAATATCAGCCTCCCATAAAAGATACCATTATTATGGGAATCACTGCGGATTTTATACATTATATAAGAGCACCTGCTCAGGCGAACATTTTCAGCCTGCCGCAGATGGATTTCTTACAGGCTCTTAAATGCTGTAAAAATCGTCTGCGTCCTGAATTTTCTCGTAGGGGCAGTAGCCGAGTATCTCTATCGCCTGCGAATTGAGCCACATCTGCGCCGTTGCGATAGCGTCAAAGCCCTCGCCGAAATCAGCAGTCAGCTCGGCAGGATTATACTTGGGGAGTCCGTAACACGAGAGCATATTCGAGATAACTCCGCCGTGAGTTATGACTGCACAATGCGTAAGACCGTCGTTCATCATGTCGGTTATTATCTCATGCAGAGCCTTGTATGTACGCGCAGTAAGTTCCTGCAAGCTCTCACCCTGCGACGGACGGGAATCCTTGCCGCCCTTTATCCATTTCATGTAATCCTCGCGCTTTACAAGCTCATCAACGCTCTTGTTCTCGAAAATTCCGAAATCAAGCTCTCTCAGGTCGTCAACCACGCATATCTGAGTGTGGGGAAAGAGTATCTCCGCAGTTTCGGTACATCTTCTCAACGGCGAGGAATATACTCTGTGGACAGTCGGATAGTCAAACTCGTCCATTTTTGCCGCAAGCTGAGCCGCGCCCTTGTCAGAAAGCGGTGTGTCGGTCTTGCCGATATAGATCCCCTTTGCATTTGCCTCGGTCATTCCGTGACGCAGAATACTTAATCTGTAACCCTTCATTTTAGATCCTCCATATATAAAATTGCACAAAATAGCGGCGATAAATTTTAACTGTTGGTCAAAGTTACGAATATCGGCTATTTTCATTCACAATTATTTCACATTCCACATATTTACAAATTATACATTTTGTATTATAATATATATATTATCACTTTTTACCGCACTATTTTGTTACAGGGGGAAATTACTATGAATTCCGATTTTGCAAGAATCATTACTCTACAGCGAAAGGAGCGCCACATCAGTCAGAAACAGGCTGCGACCGACCTCGGTATTTCTCAGGCTCTGCTTTCACATTATGAAAAGGGGATTCGTGAATGCGGACTCAACTTCCTTGTGAAGATCGCTGATTACTATAATGTCTCCTGCGACTACCTGCTCGGCAGAACCAACGAGCCTGAGGGAAAGACTATTTCCATAGAGGATATTCCCGACGATGACGGAAACAACAACCTCGGTATGCCGTCGCCCGAGATAATAAACTTCAACCGCAGAATTATCAATAACTCGATCAGTATGCTTTTCAGCCTTGCTCAGAAAGCAAACAGCATAACGCTTATCAAAGAAGTCTCGTCTTACCTGATGCTGTCGGTGTACAAGCTTTTCAGAATAGTCTACAACGCAAATCCGCACAACGACCAGAAGCTTTTCCGTATCCCGAAGGTAATAGCAAATGACAGCGCAAACGCTATCGTCTCAATGAGCGAAGCCAACATAAAGGCGGCTTCAAGCGGAATACCGCTCGACGGAAACGACTGTGTGGACAACTTTGACACGCTCTACATAACGACCTCGACCCTGCAAAAGGACTACACGCAGTACTCCTCATCGCTGCTCAATCTCATAAAACGCAGCGAGGAAAGCATTGCCCGCACCCGTGCAAAATACCGCAGCGATAATGTCAAGTAACGGATTTATTATAGCACATTTTCACGCGCATTGCAAGCTTTTGGCACACCTGCGCTTTATGATAACCGAGGTTAACTGCAAGCGAAATTATTTCCCGTTCGGGATCTCCAAAACCGCATGAGAAAGGCTTTCCGCGGCAAAGCCTGCAAATCTCTGCTTGAATAATATAAAAACGACTCCTCATCTTCTCGGTGAGGAGCATTTTTATGAAAAAATTACCAATATCCTATTGCTTTTTTTTAAATAATATGATATACTGTATATTAAGTACACAACTATTAAAGAAAGAGGGTATTAAAATCATGGCTACCGAAAAAAGTTTGAAGGTTCTTATTGTCGATGATGACAAGAATATCTGCGATCTTCTCAGACTTTATCTTGAAAAGGACGGCTACAGCGTTATTCTTTCACACGACGGTGAGGAGGCTGTTGTTAAATTCAACGCGCTCAAACCCGATATGGTTCTGCTTGATATAATGCTCCCAGGTAAGGACGGCTGGCAGGTCTGCCGCGAAATCCGCAAGAACTCGAACGTTCCGATAATCATGCTCTCCGCCAAGGGTGAGACCATTGACAAGGTGATCGGTCTCGAACTCGGCGCAGATGACTATATCGTCAAGCCTTTCGATGCTAAGGAAGTTATTGCAAGAATCAACGCCGTTACAAGAAGAGTAAGCGCAAATACCGCTGAACCCGAAGCCAAAGAGGTCCATTACGACAAGCTTTCTGTCAATATGGACAGCTATGAGCTGAAAGTAAATGGCAAGAACGTCGATACTCCGCCCAAGGAGCTTGAACTGCTTTACTATCTTGCTTCAAATCCGAACAGAGTTTACACACGCGACCAGCTCCTCGATGAGGTATGGGGCTTTGAGTACTACGGCGATTCACGCACGATCGACGTTCACATCAAGCGCCTGCGCGAAAAGCTTGAGGGAGTTTCCGATAAATGGGCTCTCAAGACCGTCTGGGGCGTAGGTTACAAGTTTGAGGCGGACGAAGAAGAATAATTTACACGGGGGACGTTTTGTCCCCTGTTTTACATCATCGAGGTGATAGGCGTTGAATAAAAAAAGCTCGTATTTCAGACTTTTCAGCTTTTCAATGTTCATTCTTATAACAATAACTGTTGTGGCTATCGCTATAATGGTAACGATCAGCTCGCTCATGTACAAGCACGCAAAACTCAGCGACCTGAAAACACGGGGCGATACTTTTATAAGCTTCCTCAAAAGCAGCTACCATGAACCTTACGAGGTCAATTCCTCCGATGCGCAGATACTGCACAAGGAACTTGAGGAGGAGTACGGTCTTACTATCCTCATTTACGACTCTCAGGGAAACTGCGTTCTCTCAGCGGACACTTACGGCAACGACATCAAGGCGGTCGAGCCGCTGTCAGCCGATACAATGGAAGCGCTCAAAGAAGAACCGTATCTCGATTTCGACACGAGCGGATTTTCCTCCAACCAACCGCATATTCTTTACGGAAATGACTTTTTCCTCAAAAACGGCAGCACCCCCACGTCCACTCAGCGTATGTACGCGATGTTTTATGTGGACTCAGACCAGATAAATATTTACACGGTAAAAATGACGCTCTTTTATTCGGCTTTCGCCGCAGCAGGATTTTACCTCTATTTTATCATCAACAGGAAAAAGATGAAGAAATACGCTGAGTTTGAATCCGAGTGCAGGAGAATAGGCGAGCTTTATTCAAAGGGAAAATTCGACGAAAAACTCCAGACCAACATCTCAGGTCTGCCCAAGGAGGTCGCCGAATACATGAATTCTCTCGCCTCATGCGTCGAAAAGAGCGAGGACGTCAGCAAGACCTTTATTGCCAATGTCTCGCACGAACTGCGCACCCCGATCACCACGGTAGGCGGCTTTGTGGACGGAATTCTTGATGGTACTATCCCGAAATCAAGGCAGAATGAGTACCTTGTTCTCGTTTCAAACGAGATACACAGACTGAAGATACTCATCAGCTCAATGCTGAATATGTCGCGCTTTGAGTCGGGCACGCTCTCGCCGAATTTCCGCGAGACAAACCTCACCGACCTCGTTATCCAGACCGTTCTCATGTTCGAGAAAAAAATCGAGGACAAGAACCTCAATGTCGAGGGTCTCGGCGAGGGCAGAGTTGTCGCAATCGCAGACGCAGACCTCATGCAGCAGGTTTTCTACAACCTTATCGAAAACGCGGTAAAGTTCATCGATGACGGCGGCACGCTCTCATTCCGCTTTGAAACCGTTGACGGAATATGCACGGTCGGTATCAGGAACACGGGCGAGGGTCTGAAAAACAGCGAGATAGAACAGGTTTTCAACCGTTTTTACAAGACCGATTCCTCACGGGGCAAGGATACCACGGGTCTCGGTCTGGGACTTTCCATTTCAAGAAAGATCGTTCACCTTCACAGCGGTCACATCGTTGTAAAGAGTGTTTACGGAGAATATACCGAGTTTCTGGTTCAGATACCGGAAAAGGGTCCTCAGAAGAAAGGATAAAATATGGACGAAACAGGCAACAATTTCGGTACGCCGACTGACGGACAGCAGAACGTCAGCGACGGCAAAGGCTCAGATATAAATACAGATATCCCGATATACGAATCTCATCAGGAGACAGAGGTGAATCCTCCTCCGCAGAATACCGCACCGCCGAATCAGTCACAGCAGTTCAGCTCCCCGCCTCCGATACAGCAGCATCAGGGCGGATTCAACCGCCAGCCCTACAACGGCACATCTTACGGCAGCAGTCAGCAGCCGCAGCGTCCCGTTTACGACAGCTTTATGTACGAGCCGCTCGGTTTTGAGGAGCTTGAACGCCGTCAGCGCGAACAAGCCGCTTTAGCCGCAGCAGAGGCTGAAAAAGCTGAGAAAAAACAGCGCAGCCGTGCGGAAACTGCACTCATAATTATTTTTTCGCTTATTCTCATCGCTGCTCTGGCAATCGCGGTTTTCGGAATAATCTACGACATCACGAACAGCGGCAAGACCATGAAAAACATTCCCGCCGCGCAGAATGTTGTACTCTACCGCGAATCCAAACCCGCCGGAGCCAATGACTTCGACAACTTTGTTGACCAGAGCGGCAAATACACGATAGAGGGCGTTTCGGAGCTTGTCCGCCCCTCGATAGTCAAGATATACACCTACTCCGACCCCACTACGCTTGCAGGCACAGGCTCGGGAATAGTTCTCTCCGAGGACGGCTATATCGTAACGAATGCGCACGTTCTCCTCTCCACAGGCACACACACGGTCGAAACGGTTGACGGCGAGCAGTACTCCGCGAAAATCATAGGCAGAGACGCAAAAACCGATATCGCTGTTATCAAAGTAAATTCGACAGACCTCACTCCGGCAACGTTCGGCGACTCTGACGAAACTATTGTCGGCGAATCAGTTATAGCTATCGGAAATCCTGCCGACCTGTCAAGCACGGTCACAAACGGTATCGTCTCCGCTGTCAGCAGAAAGATCAAGAGCGCCTCTACGGGCTTTGAAATGGACTGCATTCAGACCAATGCCGACATAAGCCCCGGAAATTCGGGCGGAGCGTTGGTCAATATGTACGGTCAGGTCATCGGTATCACTTCATCGAAATATGTAAGCTCAAGCTTTGAGGGACTCGGATTCGCGATAACGGTCAATGAGGCTCTCCCCGTTATCGAGGAACTTATCAATAACGGCTATATTTCGGGACGTTTCCGTATCGGTATACAGCTCATTGATATGTCGTCGGAAGTCCGCATTGCCACTATTGAGGAGGCTCTTGGCTACGCTCTCCCCGAGGACTTCAAGGGCATTTACATCGCCGAGATCAGCGAGGACTGCGACATTGCTAACACCGAGCTGAAAGTCGGCGACTTCATCACGGAGATCAACGGCAAGACTATCTCCACCTATGATGAACTTTACGACACTATCAGCAGTATGTACGGCGCAGGAGATACAGTTCCCGCGACCTGCGCTCACGTCAGCGAAAACGGCAGCGTGAGCTACTACAATATCGAGTTCAAACTCATGGATGATACTTCTGGGGACTATTGATCCTATGACGCGATAAAAACGGCTGTCCGATCTGCGGACAGCCGTTTTGCTATACTCGCCTAATCTCTGAGGTTTTTGGGCCTTTTCATGTTTACACCCACAGCTCCGCCTGCTGCTCCCGACAGAACAAGCAGCAGGAGTTTCTTTAAGCCGATGAATCCTCCCGTAACGATAAGCGAGCAGACTGTGAGAAAGAAATACATTACAGATCCGCAGACCGCGCCCTCGAAAGCGCCCCTGCGCCGCCTGTGCCTGCCGCATATGAGCGAGCCGACATATCCGCCGACCATGATAGCTCCGGCTGAGAAATATTTCACCGTGCGCATATCTCCGAGAAAGAAGTATATCACCAGCGCTGACAGCGCTGTGAGTATAAGCGAGCAAAAAAGTCCTGCCGAAGCCGATATCATGAGGCTCATGAAGCTGCCTGCCCAAATGCTTTTCCGATAACTGCGCATAAAAAACCTCCGCAAAAGAATTGTACAACCAATTCTATGCGGAGTTTTTTTTAATTATTCCTCGTCCTTTTTCTTCTTTTTGGACTTCTTTTCAGCCGAATCATCGTCAACTACGGCAGCAGAAGCCATTCCTGCGTCCTTGGACTTCTTTGCAGAACCGGCAGCCTTGGCAGCCTTAGCGCGCTCCATAGCTGTAACGTTCTCGGTGATCGCCCAGTTCTTGATCCTGAGCTTGTGCTTTGCGCCGCCTGTCTCGATAACGACCGTATCCTCGCCTACGCTTACGACCATGCCGACGATTCCGCCGCCTGTAACGACCTCGTCACCGACCTGAAGGCTGTCCTGCATTTCCTTGAGTTCCTTGTCTCTCTTCTTCTGGGGTCTGATAGCGATGAAGTAGAGGAGAGCAAACATGATGATGAGCGGAAGGATAAGGGTAAAGAACGAACCCTGACTCGTTGTCTGCTGTGTGCTTGAAGCAGTGTCAGCAGCCTCCTCGGCAAAAGCGCTCATTGCGGCAAAAGAAGCCGACATAACGGTAAATACAGCGGCACTTGCGATGCTCATTAGTTTCTTTCTGTTCATAAATTATCTCCATTCTGCCGCACGCGCGGCTGTTTTACTTATAATATTACAAAGAATATTATAGCATAATTTACCGCGCAATGCAAGCACTTTTTGCCGATTTCACGCAGTATTCACATTTTTTCCCACATAGGCTCGGTCAAGCAGAGCCTTAACAAAAAACCGCTCCCTCAAAGGGAACGGTTTAGTCGCTTATTTATAAGAATCTATCGATCAAACGAGCTTGATGATAGCCATCTCAGCAGCGTCTCCACGACGGGGACCGATCTTTACGATCTGTGTATATCCACCGTTTCTGTCAGCATATTTGGGAGAGATCTCGTCGAAAAGCTTCTTTGCAACGGACTCCTTAGTAACGTAAGCCAATACCTGACGCTTGGAGTGCAGATCATCGTTTTTACCGATTGTGATCATTTTTTCTGCAACAGCGCGGACTTCCTTAGCTCTTGTAACAGTCGTTTCGATCTGACCATTCTCAAGAAGGAAAGTCACCATGCCTCTAAGCATAGCCTTTCTATGGTCAGATGTTCTGCCCAGCTTTCTTGTACCCGGCATTGTATTTCACTCCTTTGTAATTTATAGGGTTATTCTTCTTCAGAGGAGAGTTCAAAGCCCAGTGACTGGAGCTTTTCCTTGACCTCGTCGAAGGATTTCTTTCCAAGGTTTCTAACCTTCATCATTTCTTCCTCAGACTTGTTTATCAAGTCGTCCACAGTATTAATTCCTGCACGCTTCAAGCAGTTGAAGGAACGTACCGAAAGGTCGAGATCTTCAATAGTCATCTCAAGGATCTTTTCCTTACCCTTTTCGTCCTTTTCTACGAGAACCTCTGCAAGTCTTGCCTCTTCAGAGAGGTCGATAAAGAGCTTGAGGTGTTCTCCGAGGAGGTTAGCCGCCTGTGAGAGAGCTTCCTTAGCGGAGATAGTACCATCGGTCCATACCTCCATGGTAAGCTTATCATAGTCGGTCACCTGACCCAGACGGGTATCCTCTACGGTATAATTGACCTTCAGAACAGGAGTATAGATGCTGTCAACGGCGATGACATCAACAGGGAGATTTACCTGCTTCTTGTTTCTTTCAGCAGAAACATATCCGCGGCCTCTGTCGATCGTTATCTCCATATAGAGCTTTGCGTCTTTACCCAATGTAGCAATGTGCATACCGGGATCAAGAATATTGACCTCAGAGTCGGTTTTTATATCACCGGCAGTTATTTCGCACTCACCCTCTGCTTCTATATAGACTGTCTTAGGACCCTCACCGTAAAGCTTTGCGGTGAGACCCTTTATACTGAGGATTATTTCGGTAACGTCTTCCTTTACGCCCGGAATAGTTGACAACTCATGGTGGACCGTACCATCCTTGCCCGAAAGCTTTACAGATGTTACAGCCACACCCGGAAGTGAGGAGAGCAGCACACGTCTGAGACTGTTTCCAAGAGTAATTCCGTACCCGCGCTCCAACGGTGCTAAAACGAATTTGCCGTATTTGCCGTCACTTTTAAGCTCGACGATATCAATATCAGGCTTATTAATTTTTTCCAGCATAAAAACCCTCCTATTTCGCAATTAATGTGTTTTTTGAGTACTGTAGTCTCAAGTAACGTTTTATCACTATTACTTGGAGTACAACTCGACGATGAGGTGTGTTGCTACCTCGTAGTCAAGGTCCTCAACTGAAGGAAGACGATTAACTGTAGCGGAGAAGTCGTCCTTGTTAGCTGTGAGCCAGATCGGAACGAGTCTGTCCTTAGTCTCCTCTACTGTGTTCTTGAACTTCTCGGAAGTTCTGTCCTTCTCTCTGAGAGCGATAACATCGCCGACTTTAACTCTGTAGGAAGGAATGTTTACCTTCTTGCCGTTTACTGTATAGTGGCTGTGAACAACAAGCTGTCTTGCTTCTCTTCTTGTGAGAGCGAGACCCATTCTGAAAACAACGCTGTCGAGTCTTGTTTCGAGGCAAGTGATGAGGTTGTCACCAGCCTTGCCCTCCATCTTTTCAGCGATAGAGAAGTAGTGTCTGAACTGCTTCTCAAGCACGCCGTAGATAAACTTCAGCTTCTGCTTTTCCTTGAGCTGAAGACCGTATTCAGAGATCTTCTTTCTGTTGTTAGCGTTCTTGAAACGGATAGATTCTTTCTTGGAAACGCCCATTACAGCGGGGCTGATGCCCAGATATCTGCACTTTTTAAGAATAGGTTCTTTCTGTACTGCCATTTTAAAACACCTCCTGTTGATTAGACACGACGTCTCTTAGGCGGACGGCATCCATTGTGGGGGATAGGAGTAACGTCCTTGATCATTCTTACCTCAAGGCCTACAGTCTGGAGAGCTCTGATAGCAGCTTCTCTTCCTGCTCCGGGTCCCTTTACGTAAACTTCAACGTTCTTGAGGCCGTGCTCCATAGCAGCCTTAGCAGCCGTCTCAGCAGCAGTCTGTGCTGCAAAAGGAGTAGACTTCTTTGAACCTCTGAAGCCGAGCTCGCCTGCGCTTGCCCAAGAAATAGCGTTGCCTGCGAGGTCTGTGATAGTTACGATAGTATTATTGAAAGTGGACTGAATATGAACTGCGCCGCTTTCGATGTTCTTACGCTCTCTGCGTCTTCTGATGGTAGTAACCTTTTTACCCTTCTGCTGTGCCAAAGTTCATACCCTCCTTACTTCTTCTTGTTAGCGATGGTCTTTACAGGGCCCTTGCGGGTTCTTGCGTTTGTCTTTGTTCTCTGTCCTCTTACGGGGAGACCCTTACGGTGACGAACGCCTCTGTAGCAGCCTATCTCTACGAGTCTCTTGATGTTAAGAGCAACTTCACGGCGGAGATCACCCTCAACTGTATTGTTAGCGTCGATATAGTCACGAAGCTTTGCTACGTCCTCTTCGGAGAGATCCTTAACTCTTACATCAGGGTCTACGCCGGTCTCTTCGAGGATCTTGGTTGCAGTAGGACGACCGATTCCGTAGATATATGTGAGTCCGATCTCGACTCTCTTGTTCTTCGGAAGGTCAACACCAGCTATTCTTGCCATATTGTAATTACCTCCATTTACACGCGTTTAGGGTAATCAGCCCTGACGCTGCTTATGCTTTGGATTTTCGCAGATCACCATGATTCTGCCTTTACGTTTGATAACCTTGCACTTTTCGCAAATAGGTTTTACTGAAGGTCTGACTTTCATTGGAAAATACCTCCTTTAGCGGATAGCGGACTTGTTAGTCCTTTTTTATTTAACGCGCCATGTGATACGACCCTTTGAGAGGTCATAGGGCGACATTTCAAGCTTTACCTTGTCGCCGGGCACTATTCTGATATAATTCATTCTGAGCTTGCCGGAAACGTGTGCGAGCACCTCATGACCGTTTTCAAGCTGAACCTTAAACATTGCATTCGGCAGAGCGTCGATCACAACGCCTTCAACCTCAATTACATCTTCTTTAGACACAAGATAACCTCCTCTTTACTCAGCTTCCCTGATCGTCCTCAGGGCAGCGCGGAGTTTTTTATCGGTAATATCGTTTAGATCTATCATACTGTTGGTAAGGCGGATATGCTTTATATTCTTTGCCTTGGGGCATTTCAGCTTACGGCTTTTGCCGTCTGCTATATACACGCGGTTTTCGTCTATGTCTGTGACGACAAAGAACCCGCCGCAGTCGCGCCCTGCTTCCGCCGCAACAACTGAGCCTGTTTTAAGCTTCACAATGTTGTCCCTCCGTCAAGGCTCTGTCAGAATAACGGGACCGTCAGGAGTTATTGCGATAGCGTGCTCGAAATGAGCTGAAAGAGAACCACTCTTTGTAACCACAGTCCAGCCGTCTTTGAGAGTTTTCACATCATCGCCCTTGACGTTAATCATCGGCTCGATGCAGATAGTCATACCGGCGACCAATCTTGGGCCGTGACCTGCACGTCCCCAGTTCGGAATTTCAGGTGATTCATGTACCTCTCTGCCAATACCGTGGCCGCAGTAATTTCTTACGATTCCGTAGCCTCGTGAAGCACAGTACTCCTCAACAGCGTGTGAAATATCTCCGATTCTTGCACCCACCTGAGCCTGAGCGATACCCTCATAGAGAGACTGCTTTGTAACCTCAAGCAATGCTTTGGCTTCATCAGAAATTTTGCCTACAGGGAAGGTCCAGCAGCTATCACCGTTAAAGCCCTTGTACGCAGCTCCGGTGTCTATGCTGACGATATCGCCTTCCTTTAATCTGTGGCTTGCCTTTGGGATGCCGTGAATGATCTCCTCATTGACTGAGATACAAGCATTCGCGGGGAATCCGTAAAGACCTTTGAAGCAGGACTTGCACCCGTGCTTGGCGTAATACTCGCCTACGAGCTTATCAACATCGAGTGTCGACATACCTGCCCTTAGCTTCTCGCCCGCATACCATATTGCGCCGCAGGTGATTCTTCCTGCTTCACGCATTATGGCGAGTTCGGACTTTGTTTTAATAGTAATTCCCATTACTTGACTCCTACAGCTTCAAGAGTGAGCTTAGAAGTATCAGCAACCTCTTCCTGTCCCTCTACGGTAACAAGCTTGCCCTGCTTCTCATAGTAGTCCTTGAGAGGAGCTGTTTTTTCGTGATAAGTAGCGAGTCTGTCGAGAACGACTTCAGGCTGATCGTCCTTACGGATGATAGTCTTGTCTCCGCACTTATCGCAGATGCCCTCAACCTTTGAAGGCTTGTACTGGATGTGGTATGAAGCACCGCAGCCCTGGCAGACTCTTCTGCCTGAAACTCTCTGCTTGATAGTTTCATCGGGCACGTCGATCTCAACCACTTTATCGATCTGAATGTTCATAGCGTCAAGAGCCTCAGCCTGAGGAACAGTTCTCGGAAAACCGTCGAGGATAAAACCGTTGCGGCAGTCGTCCTGAGCGATTCTTTCCTTGAGGATACCGATAACGATATCATCAGAAACGAGCGCGCCTGCGTCCATAGCAGCCTTAGCCTTGAGACCGTACTCAGTGCCGTTCTTGGCAGCTTCGCGAAGAATGTTGCCTGTAGAGATCTGAGGAATGTTCAGAGCCTCTGAAACGACCTCTGCCTGAGTTCCTTTTCCTGCGCCGGGAGCGCCTAAAAAGATAAGGTTCATAAATCTGTTCCTCCTACTTTACTGTAAAAAGCCCTTATGATGACGCATCATAAGATGTGATTCAAGTGTACGTGTTGTTTCGAGCGCAACGCTTACTGCAATGAGGATAGTTGTACCGCCCATTGAGAGCTGCTGGAGCTGAGGGTCGATCTTACCGATGATGATCGGGATAATAGCGATAATGCCGAGGAAGAACGCACCGACGAGAGTGATCTTTGAAAGAACTCTCTGGATGTAATCCGAAGTGGGCTTACCGGGTCTGATACCGGGGATACCGCCGTTTGACTGTCTAAGGTTATTAGCGATCTCGATCGGATTATACTGGATCGATACATAGAAGTAATTGAACGCTATGATAAGCAGGAAGTAAATCGCTGCATAACCCCAGCTTCTTGTCGAGAAGAAGTTGCAGAAGCCCTGGTAGAACTTTGATGAGTTCTCAGTTACAGGCTTGAAAAGCTGTATTGTCTGCGGGAGAGACATGAAGGACATTGCGAAGATGATAGGCATAACGCCGCTCATGCAAACCTTTATCGGGATATGCGTTTTCTGTCCGCCATACTGTTTTCTTCCGACAACGCGCTTAGCGTACTGGATCGGGATACGTCTTTCCGCCTCGTTCATAAAGACGATAAAGCCGACCTCGAATATAATAAATGCGAGATATGCGAGTGAGATGAAAACGTATTTACCATTCTGTCCCTGCTCGATACTGTCCTTTGCAAGCTTTCCGAGATACAGAGCATCTTTCGGGAATCTTGCTGCGATACCGGCAAAGAGTATGATAGAGATACCGTTTCCTATACCCTTGTCGCTGATGCGGTTGCCCATCCAGACAACAATGAGTGCACCTGCAACGAAGAGTGCGATGATTACAGCGGCGGCGAAGTACATATCCTTGCCTGCTGTATATTTGAGTGCGCGGTTTCCGTTACTGTCGGTCATGTTCTTGAGAGTCAGGAAGTAAGCATACGCCATGAATACTGCAAGAACCATTGCAACTATCGCTGTGATCTTATCGATCTTCTTTCGACCCTCTTCGCCCTCGTCCTTGAGACGTTCGAGCGCGGGGATCGCATAAGTCAGAAGCTGCAAAATAATTGAAGCGTTGATGAACGGAGTGATCGCGAGTGAGAATACAGTCGCCTGTGAAAGAGCTCCACCAGTGAGGGTATTCAGGTATTCGAGGAAGTTACCGCCAGTTGCGTTCGAGCTCATCCATGACTTTACGACATCAGGATTGAGGAACGGAACGGTAACTGCACTGCCGAATCTGAAAAGAATGATCATGAGTAATGTGTAGAGGAGCTTCTTCCTGATCTCAGGGACGCCCCATGCCTTTTTCAGGGTCTGAAACACAATTACATCACCTCAGCCTTCCCGCCTGCCTTTTCGATTTTCTCTACGGCACTCTGTGAGAACTTTGCTGCCTTTACAGTAAGCTTTGCAGTAAGTTCACCGTTTCCGAGAACCTTGATGCCGTCATATTCTTTCTTTACGAGACCGGAAGCCTTGAGAAGCTCTGCGTCAACTACAGTTCCGTCTGTAAACTTGTTAAGGTCTGAAACATTAACGATCGCAAACTTGGAAGCGAAGATGTTGTTGAAACCTCTCTTAGGAATACGTCTTGTGAGGGGCATCTGGCCGCCTTCAAATCCGATTCTTACGCCGCCGCCGCTTCTTGCGTTCTGTCCCTTGTGACCCTTACCTGCTGTCTTACCGTTACCTGATCCGTGGCCTCTGCCGATACGCTTGGAAACCTTATTGGAATCGAGTGCGGGGGTTAATTCATGAATTTTCATTACTGTGCACCTCCTTGCTTACGCTTCAGTAACCTCGATGAGGTGTGAAATTTTATTGATCTTACCCTGAGTCTGAGCATTGTCAGGCTGAGTTGTTGTGTCGCCGACCTTCTTGAGACCGAGTGACTGAGCAGTAGCGATCTGGTCCTTCTTTCTACCGATGAGGCTCTTTACGAGCTTGATATTCTTTGCCATTTCGTTTCTGCCTCCTTAACCGAAAATTTCCTTAACGGACTTGCCTCTCTTTTCAGCAACTTCCTTAGCGGATGTGCATGAAGTAAGGCCGTTAATAGTAGCTCTAACTACATTGCAGGGGTTATTTGAACGAAGAGACTTTGTTCTGATGTCCTTGATTCCTGCAACCTCGATGACTGCACGAACAGGGCCGCCAGCGATAACGCCGGTACCGGGTGCAGCGGGCTTCATAAGAACTTCGCCTGCGCCGAACTTACCAACGATCTCGTGGGGGATCGTAGTTCCCTTGAGGGGAACCTTTACAAGGTTCTTCTTAGCGTCCTCGATGCCCTTGCGGATTGCATCCGGAACTTCTCCGGACTTTCCGAGACCGAAGCCTACTGTACCATTTCCGTCGCCTACAACTACGAGTGCGGAGAACTTCATGATACGACCGCCCTTTACGGTCTTTGATACACGGTTGATCGCAACAACCTTCTCAGCGAACTCAGGAGCCTGTGTTTCAATATTAGCCATTGTTTTACCTCCCTCTTAGAACTTTAATCCGTTTTCTCTTGCACCTTCAGCAAGAGCCTGAACTCTGCCGTGGTAGAGGTAGCCGCCTCTGTCGAAAACAACCTCGCTGATTCCCTTGCCGGCAGCATTCTTTGCGATAGCCTCGCCAACCTTGCGGGCACCCTCAACGTTTGAGCCGCTGCCCTCAAAGCCCTTATCCATGCTGGATGCGGAAGCAAGAGTAACTCCGTTTATATCGTCGATAAGCTGTGCATAGATGTGCTTTGACGAACGGAACACATTGAGACGGGGACGCTCGGGAGTTCCTGAGATCTTTGCGCGAACTCTGCGGTGTCTCTTTAATCTTGCCTTATTGCTGTCAAATTTCTTAATCATAGCAATTTGCTCCTTTTAATTACTTCTTGCCCTTACCGGCCTTACCTTCCTTGCGGATGATGCGCTCGCCGGCATATCTGATTCCCTTGCCCTTGTACGGCTCAGGGGGACGCTTTTCACGTACTTCAGCTGCAAACTGACCTACAGCCTGCTTGTCGATACCGCTTACTACTACCTTGTTGGGCTGAGGAACATCAAGCTTGATAGCATCTGTTTCCTCGATAACAACAGGATGTGAGTAACCGAGGTTAAGAGTAACCTTATTGCCGCTCTTGGCTGCACGGTAGCCGACACCCTCGATCTCGAGAGTCTTTGAATATCCGTTTGTTACACCCTCAACCATGTTTGCGATGAGAGTTCTTGTAAGACCGTGAAGTGAACGATGAGCCTTGTCATCGCTGGGTCTTGTTACATTTATAACGCCGTCAGCAACCTCGATGCCGAGCTCGTTGCTGAACTGCTTTGTAAGCTCGCCCTTAGGTCCCTTTACAGTTACAATGTTGTTGTCGTTCTTGACCTCAACGCCTGCAGGAACTTTGATGGGCATTCTGCCGATTCTTGACATAATTGCTTCCTCCTTACCAGACGTATGCGAGAACCTCGCCGCCGACATTGAGCTCTCTTGCCTTCTTGTCAGTTACGATTCCCTTTGAAGTTGAAACGATTGCGATACCAAGGCCCTTACGAACCTTAGGCATATCCTCACAGCTTGAGTAGATTCTGAGACCGGGCTTAGAAACTCTTCTTAAACCTGTGATTACAGGCGCCTTGTTGTCGCCGTACTTGAGCGTGATTCTGATAACACCCTGCTTACCGTCTTCAATTACCTTGAAGTCCTTCACATAACCTTCGTCAACGAGGATCTGTGAAATAGCCTTCTTAACATTAGAAGCGGGAACGTCAACTGTGGCGTGCTTTGCAGTATTCGCATTACGAATTCTTGTTAAAAGATCTGCTATTGTATCAGTAATTTGCATGCCGAATGACCTCCTTTTCGTATTTTACCAGCTTGCCTTTTTAACACCCGGGATCTGACCGTCGTGTGCAAGCTCTCTGAAGCAGATACGGCAGATGCCGAACTTTCTGAGATATGCGTGCGGTCTGCCACAAATCTTGCATCTGTTATATGCTCTTGTGGAATACTTGGGAGTTCTCTGCTGCTTATTGATCATTGCCTTTTTAGCCATTTTTCTTCCTCCCTGATGATTACTTGATGAACGGAGCGCCGAGGAGCGAAAGAAGCTCCTTTGCCTCTTCATCGGTATTTGCTGTTGTGATGAAGTTGATGTCCATTCCTCTTACCTTGTCGATCTTATCGTACTCGATCTCGGGGAAGATGAGCTGTTCCTTGATGCCGGTAGAGTAGTTACCCTTGCCGTCAAATGAATTGCCGTTGATTCCTCTGAAGTCACGAACACGGGGGAAAGCAACATTGAAGAGCTTATCAACGAATTCATACATCTTCTCGCTTCTCAGTGTTACCTTAACACCGATAGGCATTCCCTCACGGAGCTTGAAGTTAGCGACTGACTTCTTAGCTCTGCAAACGATAGGCTTCTGACCTGTGATCGCTGCGAGGTCTGTCATGATAGCGTCAATAACCTTTGCGTTATCCTTAGCTTCGCCGGCGCCAACATTGATGACAACCTTATCGAGCTTAGGGATCTGCATAACGCTCTTGTAACCGAATTTCTTCATCAGTGCGGGAGCAACGTCGCTAACATAATAATCCTTTAATCTTGCCATTGTCGTTTCTCCTTTACATTATTCAAAAGACTTGCCGCATTTCTTGCAAACGCGGAGCTTCTTGCCGTCTTCTACCACATGACCTACTCTGGTGGGCTTGCCGCACTTAGGGCAAACAAGCTGTACCTTTGAAGCGTAAACGGGAGCCTCAGTCTTGATGATTCCGCCAGACTGACCCATTCTTGTGGGCTTAACGTGCTTTGTGATCATGTTGATTCCCTCAACGATGACCTTATCTTCCTTGGGGCTGACCTCTACGACCTTACCGGTCTTTCTGTCGCCCTTGCTGTCGAATTTATCTTCGTACTTTCCGGTGAGAAGAACAACAGTGTCACCGGTTTTTACGTGTACTTTACTCATAATCGAATGACACCTCCATTAAAGAACCTCTGGAGCAAGGCTGAGGATCTTAGTATACTCCTTTTCACGGAGCTCCTTAGCAACAGGTCCAAAGATACGTGTACCCTTGGGGTTCTTATCTTCCTTAATAATAACGGCAGCGTTCTCGTCAAAGCGGATGTAAGTTCCGTCCTCTCTTCTGAGACCCTTTGCCGAACGAACGATAACTGCCTTAACAACGTCGCCCTTCTTTACAACGCCTCCGGGTGTTGCTTTCTTAACGGAAGCAACTACTACATCGCCGATATTTGCATATCTTCTGCGTGTACCTCCCAGAACTCTGATACACATAAGCTCCTTTGCGCCTGTGTTATCAGCGACTTTAAGATAAGTCTGCATCTGTATCACAGCGAGTTCCTCCTTTCAAGCTTTAAGCTTATATCAAAATTACTTAGCCTTTTCAATGATATTTGTTACACGCCATCTCTTATCCTTGGAAAGCGGACGTGTTTCCATAACCTCAACACGATCGCCGATTCTGCACTCATTATTTTCGTCGTGTGCCTTGAGCTTGACGGTACGCTTGATGATCTTCTTGTAAAGCGGGTGTTTAACGTTATCAACGATAGCAACTACGACGGTCTTATCCATCTTATCGCTTACAACCTTACCTACTCTTGTTTTTCTAAGGTTTCTCTCAGTAGACATTAGCTAAATCCTCCCTTTCTTACTGCTTTGCAGCAAGCTCTGCCTCACGCAGAGTTGTCTTGATGCGTGCAATATCCTTCTTTACAGCCTTGAGACGTGCTGTATTGTCGAGCTGGTTGATAGCCAGCTGGAAACGGAGGTTAAAAAGCTCCTCCTTAAGGTTGCTGAGCTTCTCGTTGAGCTCATCAACTGACATTTCTTTGATCTCTGATGCCTTCATTACTGCTCAACCTCCTGCTCTGCCTTAGTTACGAATTTACACTTGATAGGAAGCTTGTGCATAGCAAGACGCATAGCTTCTCTTGCAGTCTCCTCCGGAACGCCCTTGATCTCGAAGAGCACTCTGCCGGGCTTAACAACTGCTACCCAGTACTCAGGTGAACCCTTACCGGAACCCATTCGTGTTTCAGCAGGCTTCTCTGTGATAGGCTTGTCGGGGAAGATCTTGATCCAAACCTGACCGCCTCTCTTGATATAACGTGTCATAGCGATACGGGCAGACTCGATCTGGTTGGAGGTGATCCAAGCCGGCTCAAGAGCCTGAAGGCCGTAATCTCCGTAAGTTACCTTATTGCCTCTGTATGCCTTACCCTTAAGACGTCCTCTGTGGACTCTGCGGTACTTAACTCTTTTTGGAAGCAGCATTATCGGTTACCTCCTTCTCTTTTAGCGTCACGATTGAAGTTTCTGTTTCCGCCTCTTCTGTTGCCATCGCGTCTGTCGTCGCGGCGGCGGCGGTCATTGCTTCTGTCGTTCTTTTTCTCAAGCTTTTCTCTGTGAGCAGCAGCCTTAGCAGCATCGCCCTTGAGAACTTCGCCCTTGTAGATCCAAACCTTTACGCCGATCTTTCCGTATGTTGTATCAGCCTCAGCAAAGCCGTAGTCGATATCAGCACGGATAGTCTGGAGCGGGATCGTACCTTCGTGATAGCTTTCGCTTCTTGCGATCTCGGCACCGGCAAGTCTGCCTGATAACTTGACCTTGATACCCTTTGCACCGAGGCGCATTGTTCTTCCGATAGACTGCTTCATAGCGCGTCTGAAAGATACTCTGTTCTCGAGGTCGAGAGCAATCTTTTCTGCAACGAGCTGTGAGTCCATATCGGGCTGCTTGACCTCAATAATGTTGATGAAGACCTGCTTCTTCATCATCTTCTCAAGCTGAGCTCTCAGCTTTTCGATCTCTGCACCGCCGCGGCCGATTACGATACCGGGCTTAGCGCAATGAATGTGGATTCTAACCTTATCGGCAAAACGCTCGATCTCAATTCTCGGAACACCTGCTGCATACAAGCTCTTCTTAATGAAATTACGAACGTTGTAGTCCTCAACGAGAGTGTCGCCGAAATCTGCCTTATTGGCATACCAGCGTGAATCCCAATCTTTGATTACACCAACACGAAGACCGTGCGGATTAACTTTCTGTCCCATTAATCAGACCTCCTTGGGATTATTCTTTTTCTTTAAGAACAACTGTGATGTGTGATGTTCTCTTTAATATTCTATAAGCTCTGCCCTGTGCTCTCGGCATAATTCTCTTCATGATAGGACCGGGTGTAACGAAGCATTCTGCAACGTACAGATCGTCCTTGTTCATGCTGAAATTATTCTCTGCGTTTGCAGCAGCAGATTTTACAAGCTTAGCAACGATAGGGCTTGCTGCCTTAGGAGTAAGGTCGAGAGTAGCCAAAGCGATGTCAACCGGCTTGTTTCTGATGAGATCGAGAACGATCTGCACCTTTCTGGGTGATATGCGAGCGTTTCTTAAATAAGCTCTTGCTTCCATTTCAGCTCCTCCTTTCGATTACTTCTTACCGTTGTTTGATGTCTTGGATCCTGCATGACCCTTGTAAGTTCTTGTCGGTGCGAATTCACCGAGCTTGTGACCTACCATATCCTCTGTTACATAAACCGGAACGTGCTTACGTCCGTCATGAACAGCAAAAGTATGACCAACGAAATCAGGGAAAATTGTTGAAGAACGGCTCCATGTCTTGAGAACCTTCTTCTCTCCTGCCTCATTCATAGCCACAACTCTCTTAAGAAGAACCTCCTGGACATAAGGTCCCTTTTTAATGCTTCTACTCATTAATCAGTTCCTCCTTTCAGATTACTTGCCGTTGCGGCGCTTTACGATGAACTTGTCAGTTCTGTGATGCTTCTTACGAGTCTTATAACCGAGTGCAGGCTTGCCCCAAGGTGTTACAGGGCCGGGACGGCCGATAGGCGACTTACCTTCACCACCACCGTGCGGGTGATCGCAGGGGTTCATTACGGAACCTCTTACTGTAGGTCTCCAACCCATGTTGCGAACTCTGCCGGCTTTACCGTAGTTAACGTTCTCGTGATCGATGTTTGATACCTGACCGATAGCAGCCTTAGCGTTTATCGGAACCTTTCTCATCTCGCCGGAAGGAAGTCTTACGAGAGCGTATGTCTCTTCCTTGCCCATGAGCTGAGCCTGGTTTCCTGCGCTTCTTACGAGCTGAGCGCCCTTGCCGGGATAAAGCTCGATAGCGTGGATGAATGTACCAACGGGGATGTCCTTGAGCTTGAGTGCGTTGCCGGGCTTGATATCAGCCTCAGAACCTGACTCGATCTTGTCTCCTACTTTAAGTCCGTTAGGAGCAAGGATATATCTCTTTTCGCCGTCCTCGTACTGAACGAGAGCGATGAATGCGCTTCTGTTAGGGTCGTACTCAAGAGTGAGAACTGTAGCGATAACGCCGTCCTTATCTCTCTTGAAGTCGATAACGCGGTACTTTCTTCTGTTGCCGCCGCCTCTGTGGCGAACTGTAATTCTGCCGTAGCTGTTTCTTCCCGAGTTTTTCTTCAGGGGTTCGAGAAGGCTCTTCTCCGGCTCAACCTTTGACAGAACCGAGTAATCAGTAACAGTCATCTGACGTCTCGAAGGTGTCGTAGGCTTATAGCTTTTAATAGCCATTTATTTCACTCCTTAAATGCGTTTTTTTGCGGGAGCATTACTCCCATACTTTCCGGAGATCATCCGGATCAAACCATACCCTCGAAGAATTCGATTGTCTTTGAATCCTCAGTAAGAGTAACAACAGCCTTTTTCCAGTCAGAAGTTCTGCCTTCAAATCTGCCGACTCTCTTAGCCTTGCCGTTTACATTGAGAGTATTTACCTTAGCGACCTCAACACCGAAGAGAGCTTCTACAGCCTTCTTGATCTCGATCTTGTTTGCATTTTTAGCAACCTTAAAGGTGTACTTGCCGTTCTGGAGCTCATCCATGCTCTTTTCAGTGATAACGGGCTTTATGATGATATCCTGCGGTGCTTTCATTATGCGTACACCTCCTCGATCTTTCCAACGGCATTCTTAACAACGATGAACTTGTCATAGTTGAGAATGTCGTAAACATTAAGAGTGTTTACTGCTGCTGTCTTAACGCCGGGGATGTTAGCTGCGCTCTTTACAACCTTTGCGTCTGCCTCTGCTGTAACGATGAGAGCCTTACCCTGAACGCCGAGAGCCTTGAGCATATCAGCAATGGGCTTTGTCTTGTAGCTGTCAAGTGTGAGAGCATCAAGAACTATGATGTTGTTGTCGATGACCTTAGAAGAAAGAGCCGACTTCATTGCAAGTCTGCGAACCTTCTTGTTAAGTGTGTATCTGTAGTCTCTGGGCTTCGGTCCGAGAGCGATACCGCCGTGTACCCACTGAGGAGCACGGGTTGAACCCTGTCTTGCGTGACCTGTACCCTTCTGTCTCCAGGGCTTTCTTCCGCCGCCGCTTACTTCTGTTCTTGTAAGAGTTGACTGTGTACCCTGTCTCTGATTTGCGAGGTAGTTTACTACCATAGCGTGCATAACAGCTTCGTTGGGAGTAATTCCGAAGATCTCGTCATTAAGCTCTGTCTCGGAAACCTGCTTGCCTGTGATATCATAAACTGAAACTTTAGCCATTAGTGTTTCCTCCTTCCTTAAGCCTTGACGCTGTCAACGATATAAACGATGCCGCCCTTAGGACCAGGAACTGCGCCCTTGATAGCGATGAGATTATTCTCTGCGTCTATTTTAACGATTTCGAGGTTCTGAACAGTTACCTGTTCTGCACCCATGTGACCCGGCATACCCTTACCCTTGTAGATTCTTGAAGGTGAAGAGCAAGCGCCCATTGATCCAGCCTGTCTGTGTACAGGACCTGTACCGTGGGTTTCCTTGAGTCTGTGCTGATTGTGACGCTTGATAGCGCCTGCAAAGCCCTTACCCTTGCTTACGCCGACAACGTCGATAGCGTCGCCAACAGCAAATGTATCAGCCTTTACAATGTCGCCTACGTTAAGTGCATCACAGTCGTCAAGTCTGAATTCCTTGAGTGTTTTCTTGCAAGCAACGTCAGCCTTGTCAAAGTGACCCTTGAGGGGCTTGTTCATTCTCTGAACCTTAACGTCGCCATATCCGAGCTGAAGTGCTGCATATCCGTCGTTCTCGATAGTTTTCTTCTGAACAACAACGCAGGGACCTGCTTCAACTACAGTAACAGGAACAACTTTTCCTGCTTCATCGAAGATCTGAGTCATACCGATCTTCTTGCCGATAATACCTTTCTGCATATCGATTTCCTCCTGTAAGGTTATTGGTTGATGAAACTTCATCAACTTGACCGGCGGACTACCGCCATTCCGCTTCCCGAGCGGTGATCTCAAGCGAGAGCGGAGTGATTACTTGACCTCCATAACAACGTCTACGCCTGCGGGGATCTCAAGCTTGTCAAGAGCTGCAGTAGTCTTTTCTGTAGGACGGATAACGTCTACGAGTCTCTTGTGAGTTCTCATCTCGAACTGCTCGCGGCTATCCTTGTACTTGTGAACAGCACGGAGAATAGTAACGATCTCCTTATCTGTGGGGAGCGGGATAGGTCCAGAAACTCTGGCGCCGCTTCTCTTAGCTGCTTCAACGATCTTAGCTGCTGCAATATCAACAGTAGCATGATCGTAACCCTTGATCTTGAATCTGATCTTTTCGTTGACTGCCATTGATTTCGCCTCCTTGAAAAATTTTGGGGACGCTTTTTGGGATATCCACGTTTCCGTGTGTTTCATGCCGTATCTTATAAAAAAACTCGAAAAACCATAGTTTTCGAGCTGTTATGAGCATATCAAGACACAAAGACGGTTTAAGAGTGCATACGCAAGCTGCACTTTCAAGTCCACAAACTGTGTCCATTATCCCATTCGCCCGGTTTAAAATCGGACATACTCCGCGGAAATTACCTGTCAAACCGACAGCAACCTTCCGTTTCATCGCATATCGTAATTGCAGTTGGCACCGTTTTGAGTGCCCTCAACAGATACTATTATAGCATACATTCTATATATATGCAAGCATTTTGGAAAATTACGTTTGTAGAACTTTGCTTAACTTATTGTTTTGTTTTTATATATTTTCACTATGAATCGACCGGATCTTCTCCGTCTCAAAGCGTCACTTATGATACTTTCCGCCCTCCGCTATCTGAAAGGCGCGGTAGATCTGTTCAAGCAGCATAACTCGTGCAAGCTGGTGGGGAAAGGTCATTTTTGACATGGAAAGTTTCAGCGCTCCCATAGCCTTTATCTCAGGAGCAAGTCCGTAAGAACTGCCTATCACGAAAGTTACCGTGCTGAACCCGTTAACTCCGGCAGAGGTGATCTTCCCGGAAAGTTCGGGGCTCGTAAGCTGCTTTCCTTCGATACACATAGGAATTATCATTCCCTTTGCGAATCGCTTTATCTGCTCAGCCTCTTTCGCAAGAGCCGACGCTATCTCCTTTTCCGAGGGTGAATCCCCGAAGCGGCACTCGTACAGTTCGTGCAGCTCAAAAGTGCAGTATCTTGCAAGGCGCTTGATGTATTCCGCGCACGCGCTGCGGAGATATTCCTCTTTAAGCTTTCCGATCACTATCAAATTAATTGTCATCAGAAGATAACAGCTCCTCCCTTGGTTTCCATCGGTGCAACTCCGAGCAGATAATCCTTGCTGCGCTCATAGCCGTCAAGAGCGTCTCGGGTCGTATTATCCGCGATGTGCGGGTGATTGTTCTCGGGACTGAGATGTCCGAGGATAAAATATGTCGTGCCGCGCTCAATGAGACTTCTCACCTGAGCCGCACACGAATCGTTGGAAAGATGTCCGTTCGGTGAAAGGATACGCTGTTTGAGGTAAAGCGGATACGGGCCGCTCCTGAGCATACTCTCATCATAGTTGGATTCCAGCAGAACAAGGCGGCAGCCGTTCAGAGCCTCGTCTACTTCCTGCGTAATATGACCAAGATCGGTGCAGACAGCACAAAGCTTATCGTCACCGGTGCGTATCCTGTAGCCGCAGCTCTGGATAGTATCATGCGGCGTATTGAAGCAGCAGATCTCGCTGTCCGCGCAGGCTATTGCAGTTCCGCTCATGTCTATGACAGGCGATGACGGCGCTATCTTGTCCGAATCGCAAAGCCGCTGGAGTGTTCGTTTCTGCCCGTAAACAGGTATGCCTGTGTTCTTGGTGAGCATTTTCAGTCCGCTTATGTGATCGCTGTGCTCATGCGTGATAAAAACCGCCTGCACGGCTTTCAGCGGAATGTTGTTCAGAGCCAAAGCTCCCGAAAGCCGCTTGAAACTTACCCCGCAATCTATGAGTATGCCGCTGTGTTCGTCGCCGATATATGTAGAGTTTCCCTTGCTCGAACTGAAAAGCGGATAAATCCTTGCCATAAAAAATCTCCGTTCATTAAAGCGCAGGAATGCTCTCCGCGGCGCACTTGACCGACCGGAAAGACATTCCCGCATTCAGAACCGTCCGCACAGAAACGGTTCCCAGAATTATTTCTTTATTTTCATTGAAACGTCAAAGCACTTGACGGAATGTGTAAGCGCTCCGAGAGAGATGATGTCAACGCCTGTTTCGGCAACAGAGCGGATATTGCTCTCGGTAACATTGCCCGAGGCTTCGAGCAATGCTCTTCCGTCAGTTATCTTAACAGCCTCAGCCATTTCCTCACAGCTCATATTGTCGAGCATGACTATCTCGACCTTGTTTTCGAGCGCCTCACGGAGTTCGTCAAGAGTTCTTACCTCGACCTCTATCTTTACCGTATGTCCTATCTTTTCGCGCAGAGCACTGACAGCCGCGGTGATTCCGCCGTAAGCGTCAATATGGTTGTCTTTCAGCATAGCGGCGTCCGAGAGATTAAAGCGGTGATTCTTGCCGCCGCCTACGGTCACGGAGTACTTCTGGAGCGCGCGGAGTCCGGGGAGAGTCTTTCTCGTATCGGTAACAGATGCGTTTGTGCCCTTTACGAGTTCTACGCAGCGGTTTGTCGCAGAGGCTATTCCCGACATATGCTGGAGGAGATTGAGCGCAGTTCTCTCGCCCTTGAGCAGAGTAAGAGTACTTCCCTCAAGCTCGGCAATGATATCGCCCTTTTTCACCTTTGTTCCGTCCTTGAGGAGAATGCGGAAGTCAACGTTTCCGCCTGCAAGCTCAAAAACGCGCTTTGCAACTTCAATTCCGCACACAACTCCCTCGTCCTTTGCAACGTAATATGCCGAACTTGTGTGCTCCTCGGGAATGAGGTTGTCTGCCGCCGCGTCAATGTAGTTGATGTCCTCCATGAGTGCGGTCGTGATGATATTATCTATGTAACACTGTAAAAGCTTCATGTCTGTTCCTTTCGTAATTACTGCATAACTTCGCCGAGAATGATGTAAGCGCAGGTAACTATGGACTTGGCAAGAACATAGTCCGGATTGACCTCATAGCTGCCCTTTCTGAGATCGTCAAGTATCTCGCCCACGCGCTTGTAGCCCTCTGCGGCTTTCTGCTTGTCGGGGATAACAAAGTGGCTCTGCTGGAGTATCTTTCTTGTCTCCGTTCTGATCCCCTTTGGAATGCTGCCGCTGCCTATCCGAGCGTCGAACTGCGCCTCCTCAAGCTCCTTGGGAGCATCGGCAAGACGTGACGCTATGCAGTTTGCGGCATGACGCGAGAACACAAGTGCCTCAAGGAGAGAGTTGCTCGCGAGTCTGTTTCCGCCGTGAACGCCCGTGTGCGAACACTCGCCGCAGGCAAAGAGGTTTTTGAGCGTGGTCTCGGAATTACCGTCAACGTCTATTCCGCCCATAAGGTAGTGCTGGCACGGGAATATCGGTATCGGCTCCTTGGTGAGGTCATAGCCCTGCTCAAGAAGGTTCTTGTATATCATCGGGAAGCGATTTTTGAGGAACTCGCTGTCCTTATAGCTTATATCGAGGTAGAAGTCCTCGGAATTCTGCTTGCGCGATTCGAGGATAATAGCGTGCGAAACAACGTCACGCGGAGCAAGTTCAAGACGCTCGTCATAGTTCTGCATAAAGCGTTCCTTGTGGCAGTTGAGGAGATATGCTCCCTCACCTCTTACGGCTTCGGAAATAAGGAAGCACTCGCGGGTCGCTCTGTTGTTGAACGCAGTCGGGTGGAACTGAACATAGCTGAGATTCTTTATCTTTGCGCCCATTTCGTAAGCAAAGGTGATGCCGTCACCTGTTGCGATAGCCGAGTTTGTGGTAAACTGGTAAACTCTGCCGATACCGCCTGTTGCGAGTATCATAAAGCGGCTGTTTACCGTCTCGTATGTGCCGTCAGGCTTTCTGAGAAAGGCAGAATAGCCCGTAGAGGTCTGCTTTACCGCACACATGAGCGTATTTTCCATAATATCCACGTTTTCAAGCGTCTGGACTTTTGCGAGGAGCTTTGTTGCTATCTCCTTGCCGGTAGCGTCCGCATGGTGGAATATTCTGTGGTGGCTGTGACCGCCCTCAAGAGTGCGGTGGTATGTTCCGTCGGGGTTCTTGTTGAACTCAACGCCGAGATCAATGATATGCTCAATATCCTGTGCTGCCTCGCTTACAAGGGTGTGGACAGCGTCTACATTGTTCTTGAAACCGCCTGCGATAAGGGTATCGTTCTGGTGGTACTGGATATTGTCCTTGGGAGAATTGTAAACGCCCGCAATTCCGCCCTGAGCAAGAGTGGAGTTGCAAAGGCTGAGTTCCTTTTTGCAAACCATGAGTATCTTTGCGTCTGACGGAAGATTGATAGCTGCATAGAGACCTGCTGCTCCGCAGCCTGCAATAATTACATCATAATTAAGAGACATTTAAGGTCACGTCCTTTTATTATCGGCTTTTGCCGGAAATAATATAGGCAGCGCGGCTCTTACGAGGGCTGCCTTAATATTATATCACACCAATGTAAAAAAATCAAGGCAGTCTGTCCTTAACTGATAATATGGATCGTTTCAGGATCCTGACCGCAAAGAACGTGAGTTTTCGGCTTGATTTTAGTGCAGTAATGTGTTATAATGAGATGTTATGAATATTTCCCGTGAATGCTAAAATGAAAGGACATGGTAAAATGGAGAACATTATCAGTCTTAAAAATATTATAGTTGAATTTGAGGACGGCGAGAGGATACTGAAAAATATAAGCCTTGATATAAAGGACAAGGAATTCGTCACATTTCTCGGCCCGTCTGGCTGCGGAAAGACCACAACTCTGCGCATTATCGCAGGCTTTCTTGAACCGACGAGCGGCGACGTTTTCTTTGACGGACAGCGTATCAACAATGTTCCGCCGCACAAGCGCAATGTAAACACTGTATTCCAGAGATACGCGCTCTTTCCCCACCTGAATGTATACGAGAACATCGCTTTCGGTCTCAGGGTAAAGAATGTTCCCGAAAAGGAGGTAGTCAAGCGCGTGGGAGAAATGCTGGAACTGGTAAACCTCATGGGCTTTGAAAAGCGTTCGATAAACCGTCTCTCCGGCGGACAGCAGCAGCGTGTTGCCATCGCGAGAGCATTGGTAAATCACCCGAAAGTCCTGCTGCTTGACGAACCTCTCGGCGCTCTTGACCTGAAACTCCGCAAGGAAATGCAGATAGAACTGAGAAAGATACAGCAGGAGCTTGAACTCACCTTTATATACGTTACCCACGATCAGGAAGAAGCACTTACCATGAGCGACAGCATCGTTGTCATGAACAACGGCGAGATACAGCAGATAGGCTCTCCGACCGACATTTACAACGAGCCTACAAACGCCTTTGTTGCGGACTTCATCGGCGAGAGCAATATCATCAACGGCTGTATGCCGCAGGACTGCGTTGTAGAATTCATGGGCAGGCGCTTTGAGTGCGTTGACAAGGGCTTTGACCCCAACGAGACTGTTGACGTGGTTATCCGTCCCGAGGACATCAAGATCATTCCCGCGGACAAGGCCAAACTCACGGGCATTGTCGAGTCGGTAGTGTTCAAGGGCGTTCACTATGAGATGATAGTGGACGGCGTTGACTCAAAGTGGATGATACACTCCACCAAGGCTGAACCCGTAGGCTCAATGATAGGAATGGCAGTCGATCCGTTCGACATACATATAATGAAGAAAACGGAGGATAACTGACATGAAACTGAAATATCTCTCTGCTCCGTACCTTGTATGGATGATAGTTTTCATTCTCGTTCCGCTTATAATGATAGCGTACTTTGCATTCACGACTGACGGCGGTCAGCTAACGCTGAAGTATGTCTCGGACGTAGGTCAGTACGCAAATATCTTTATCCGCTCGATATGGCTCTCGCTTATCGCAACGGCGATATGCCTCGTGGTCGCTTATCCCGTTGCATTTATCCTGTCGCGAATGGAAAAGCACAAGCAGGGCACTATGCTGATGATAGTCATGCTCCCGATGTGGATGAACTTCCTGCTGAGAACCTACGCGTGGATGACTCTGCTCGGCAACAACGGCATAATAAACTACCTGCTCGGACTTGTCGGTCTCGGGCCGTTCAAGCTCATCAACACTTCTGCGGCGGTAGTCCTCGGAATGGTCTACAATTACCTGCCGTTCATGATACTGCCCCTTTACTCGGTCATGGAAAAAATAGACAAATCGCTCTTTGAAGCTGCCTCCGACCTCGGGTGCAGTTCCGCCCAGACCCTCATACGCGTGGTCATTCCCCTCTCCGTCCCCGGAATAACCTCGGGCATAACAATGGTTTTCGTCCCTGCTATCTCTACATTCATTATTTCCCGAATGCTCGGCGGCGGCTCAAACCTCCTCATAGGCGACCTTATCGAGATGCAGTTTCTCGGAAATGCCTACAATCCGCACCTCGGCGCGGCGATATCCCTCGTGCTCATGGTGATAATTCTCGTCATCATGACCGTAATGAACCAGTTCGACCCCGACGATCAGGTGCTTATGTGACCCTTGACGGAACGCATAACATATAAAAGGAGATAGTTTAATGAAAAGACTCGGTAAAATATACATGGCTCTGGTCCTGCTGTTCTTGTATGTGCCGATTTTCGTGCTCATCGTTTTTTCGTTCAACGAGACCAAGAGCAGGAGCGTTTTCAGCGGCTTTACACTGGACTGGTACGCACGCCTCTTTCACAACAGGATAATCATTTCTTCGCTCGTAAACACCATTATCATAGCCGTTGCCGCGAGTATCGTTTCAACGGTTCTGGGAACTTTTGCGGCTATCGGCATCAACGGCATGAGGAAAGTCCCCAAGGCGGTGGTCATGAACGTGACCAATATGCCTATCATCAACCCCGAGATCGTTACGGGTGTATCGCTCATGCTGCTGTTCGTATTCTTCGCCGCAAGAATGAACCTCGAATTCGGCTTTGTTACGCTGGTCATCGCGCATATCACCTTTGATGTGCCCTACGTTATCCTCAACGTCATGCCGAAATTCAATCAAATGGACCCTCACCTGTACGAGGCGGCTCAGGATCTCGGGTGCAGTCCGCTGAGAGCCTTCCGCAAGGTAGTCCTGCCCGAGATAATGCCGGGCGTTGTAAGTGGATTCCTCATGTCGTTCACCTACTCGCTCGATGACTTTGTAGTCAGCTACTTCACAAGCGGCTCGACCTCGCAGACTCTGCCGATAACCATTTATTCCATGACGCGCAGAAAGGTCTCGCCCGAGATAAACGCGCTCTCTACGCTTATATTCGTTGCGGTCGTGGTAGTCCTCATAGTGAAGCAGACTATCGAAAACAAGGCTGCCAAAAGGGCAGGCACTTACAGGAGGGAAAGATAATATGGAAAGCAGAAAGATCTTTTCCGCAGTTCTGTCCGCACTCCTCATGACAGGAGCTTTTACCGGCTGCGGCTCTGCCAAAAAGGAGGAGAGCGACGACGAGGAAACTTCCGCGCAGACGCTCACGGTATCAGATCCCGATTACTACACGCGCTTCAAGGGAAAGGGGATCTCGATAAACGTCTACAACTGGGGCGAATACATCTCAGACGGCGCAGACGAGGGAACTCTCGACGTAAACCGCGAATTCGAGGAGCTTACGGGCATAAAGGTAAACTACACCAACTACGCTACCAACGAGGAACTTTACGCAAAACTCAAGGGCGGAGCGGCTTCCTATGACGTGATCATCCCGTCAGACTACATGATAAGCAAGATGATAAAAGAGGGCATGATACAAAAGCTCGACTTTGACAATATCCCGAATTTCAGCTATATCATGGATAATTTCCGCAATCTCGAATACGACCCCGAAAACGACTATTCCGTGCCCTATACATGGGGAACGGTCGGTATCATATACGATACCACGATGATAGACATTCCCGCCGACGAGATAGACTGGGACTTGCTCTGGAACGAGGACTACGCCGACCAGATACTCATGTTCGACAATCCGCGCGATGCCTTTGCTATTGCGGAGATAATGCAGGGCTACTCGCTCAATACCGAAAATCCCGAGGAACTTGCCGCTGCCGCGCGCAAGCTCACCGAACAGAAAAGCATTGTTCAGGGCTATGTAATGGACGAGGTATTCGATAAAATGGAGGCAGGCGACGCGCTTATCGCTCCGTACTATGCAGGTGACGCTCTCACTATCCTTGCCGAAAACGAGGATCTGAACTTCGTTGTTCCAAAAAGCGGCACGAATCTCTTTATAGATGCGATGTGTATTCCCTCCACTGCACGTCAGAAAGAGGCTGCGGAGATGTACATCAACTTCATGTGCGAGCCTGACATAGCCTACGCGAACATAGACTATATCTGCTACTCCACTCCTCATCAGGCGGCTTACGAAATGCTTGACGAGGACGTGCAAAACAGTAGCATCTCGTATCCTGATGACGAATTTGTCGCGAACAAGACCACGGTTTTCGTAAATCTTTCAGACGAAGCAAACAAGACCATGCAGGACCTCTGGACAGAAATGAAATCCGCCGAGGACGATAACTCCAACCGATTCTTTGTGCCGGTCTTTCTTATTATATGTATAGGCATAATTGCATTTGTCCTCATCAGGAGACACGTCAAAAATAAAAAGGATATATTCTGACGCACGTTATTAAGGAGATGAAATATTTTTGTTTCTTAACAACCTTGTATTCAGTCTGAACGCGACTGTCCCTGTTTTTCTTATGATGGTTTTCGGCTGGATAGTCAAAAGAGTGGGACTGCTCGACGATCACTCAACGTCACAGATAAATAAGTTCGTTTTTCGCACTCTGCTGCCTGCTCTCCTGTTTATGGATCTGTCAACGGCTGACTTCCGCTCGGTATGGGACACGAAATTCGTGCTTTTCTGCATGACGGCAACTCTGCTGAGCGTTGCTATCGCCCTTCTTTACTCGCTGCTGCACAAGGACAAGGCTGAACGCGGCGAGATAATTCAGGCATCGTACCGAAGCAGCGCTGCTATCCTCGGCATAGCCTTTGTCAAGAACATCTACGGACAGGCTGCAATGGCGGCGCTCATGATAGTGGGAACTGTCCCGATATACAATATTATCGCGGTGATAACGCTCTCACTGACCTCTCCCGACAAGGAAGCGGGCAGCGGCAAAAAGCTCTGGAAAAGCACACTTCTGGGCATTGCCACGAATCCTATCATTCTCGGAATTCTGGCAGGTATAGTGTGGTCATTGCTGGAGATACCGCAGCCCGTGATACTCTCAAAGTCCATGTCATACCTCGCGAATATGGCAACTCCGCTCTCGCTTATTGCGCTTGGAGCATCATTCAAATTCAGCGAGACCAAGGGAAAAACAGCCGTAACAGTCGGCATAGCCTTTATAAAGCTTGTTCTATTCTGCGGTGTGTTCTTACCGTTTGCGGTAAAGCTCGGATTCCGCGGTGAGAAGCTTATCGCGATACTGGTAATGCTCGGCAGTGCAACTACGGGAAGCTGCTTTGTCATGGCAAAGAATCTCGGACACAAGGGCACGATAACAGCCTTTGCGGTAATGCTCACCACGATGTGCAGTGCATTTACACTGACAACATGGCTGTTTATCCTGAAAACTCTCGGATATATATAATTATCAAAAAACGTAAATTTTATAAGGGAACGCCCTCACTTGCAGGGCGTTCCCTCTAAAAAAACAGTCCACCGGACTGTTTTTTTATTCACCCTTTGCGGAGCGCCTTGTGGCTGTTTGCGGGGCATTGCCCCACACCCCACCAAAGGCTCTGCCTTTGGAAACCGCTAAAGGGTTAACAACCCTTTAGAATCCCTTTATTAATTTAACCGCCCTGAATCATCATAAATATGTGAGCCGATACATATTATAAAGAGTGTTTGCTGTGTGGAAACGCTGTAAATTTATACAAAGCCGCTGTGAAACACCATATGGTATTTAGTCTATCTTTTGAAATTATCGGCAATTTCTATCGGAAATTTGCATTGCCGCGTGTTCTATGTTATAATATAAAGATAGAGTTTTGATTATTATTTATGATTGGAGTTAATATATGACTACAGAAAAGATCCTTACATATAACAGTCCTGCGGAAAATTTCGATGAGGCTCTGCCCGTCGGAAACGGCAGGATCGGCGGCATGATATACGGCGGTATAAAAGAAAACCTCATTCACATCAACGAGGATTCTGTCTGGTCGGGCGGACTCAGACACCGCGTTAATCCCGATGCACAGGAGGGTTTCCGCGAAGTCCGCGAGCTTCTAAAACAGGAGAAAATAGAGGAAGCGCAGAAAGTCGCCTTTGAAAAAATGCAGGGCGTTACCCCGAATATGCGCCACTATATGCCACTCGGCAACCTGAATATCACCATGGAGTTCAACGGCAGGGCAAAGGACTATCACCGTCAGCTTGACATTGGTTCGGCTGTCGCGGACGACTCTTTCACAGTAGGAGACGTTGTATACACGCGCGAAGTCTTTGTTTCTGCTCCCGATGAGGTAATGGTCATTCGTATCACTGCCTCTCAGCCGGGTGCTGTGACGCTCTCGTGCGGAATTGACGGCAGAGACGACTATTATGACGACAACCGCCCGTGTGCCGACAACATGATACTCTACAACGGCGGCACGGGCAGCCGTGACGGTATTTTCTTCGCTGCCTGTCTCGGCGGAAAGGCTCGCGGCGGCAGTTTCAAAACTCTCGGCGGAGTTCTGCGCGCGGAAAACGCTGACGAGGTAATGCTCGTGCTTTCGGTCCGCACAAGCTTCTACACCGAGCACTATGAGGAATCCGCCGAAGTCGATGCGGAAATGGCTCTTGAGTGCGAGTATGACGAACTCCTCTACCGCCATGTAAACGATTACCGCGAACTCTTTGAAAGAGTCGAGCTTTCACTCAATAACAACAGCGAAACGGATATCTCCTCCCTCACGACCGATGAGCGCATAACCCGTCTCAGAGGCGATGAGCTTGACAATAAGGAGTGCACCCGTCTCATACACGACAACAAGCTTATCGAGCTGTACTTCAACTTCGGCAGATACCTCCTTATCTCGTGCAGCCGTCCCGGAACTCAGACCGCGAACCTTCAGGGTATCTGGAACAAGGATATGTGGCCTGCATGGGGCAGCCGTTACACCGTAAACATCAACATCGAGATGAACTACTGGCCTGCCGAAAGCTGTGCGCTCCCCGAGTGCCACCTGCCGCTGTTCGACCTGCTCGAAAGAGTCTGTGAAAACGGAAAGATAACAGCTAAGGAAATGTACGGTATCGACAAGGGCTTTGTCTGCCACCACAACACCGATATATGGGGAGACACCGCTCCGCAGGATCTGTGGATGCCAGCTACTATCTGGCCAATGGGCGGAGCATGGCTCGCTCTGCACGTTTTCGAGCACTATGAGTACACCCTCGACAGAGAATTCCTTGAGGATAAGTACCATATATTAAAAGAGGCTGCCGAGTTCTTCACTCAGTACCTCACCAAGGACGGCGACGGTCATCTCGTGACCGGCCCTTCGGTCTCGCCCGAAAACACCTATATGACCGAAAGCGGAGCAAAGGGCTGCCTGTGCATGGGGCCTTCCATGGACTCGCAGATACTTACCGTACTGTTCACCGACGTCATAAAGGCGGCAAAAATTCTCGGCAGGGACGAGGCTTTTGCAAAACAGCTCGCAAAAATGATAAAAAAACTGCCGCAGCCTGAGATCGGCAAGTACGGACAGATAAAGGAATGGGCAGTTGACTACGATGAAGTTGAGATAGGTCACCGTCACGTTTCTCAGCTTTTCGCTCTGCATCCGGCAGACCTAATCACTCCTGCCAAGACTCCCAAGCTCGCAGACGCGGCAAGGGCTACCCTCGTAAGGAGACTTATCCACGGAGGCGGTCACACAGGCTGGAGCTGCGCGTGGATCACCAATATGTGGGCGCGTCTCTATGACGGACGCATGGTTTACGAGAATCTCAAAAAGCTCCTCGCACATTCGACCAACCCGAATATGCTCGATTCTCACCCGCCGTTCCAGATCGACGGAAACTTCGGCGGAACTGCTGCTATCAAGGAAGCCCTCATGCAGAGCTGCAACGGCGAGATAATTCTACTCCCTGCACTTCCCGAGGAATGGAGCAGCGGACACATCAAGGGTCTGCGCGCTAAAGGCGGTTTCGGCGTAAATATCGAGTGGAATGACGGAAAACTCACCAAGGCTGAAATAATCTCCGACTTCGGCGGGGAATGCAGACTGCGCCTTAACTGCGTTGCAAGCATAATAAGCGATGGAACTTCCGTAGGCTCACGCATTGAGGACGGCGCGATCGTTTTCGACACCGCTGCCGGAAAGACCTACACAGTTAAAGCATAATGTACAAATCACCATTATTATAATAACCGGTATTTATAAGCGTATGCACTCGCCTTTTCCGCATTTTGTGAGTACCGGTTATGATGGAGGAAATATGGATATCCGTAAAATAATTGCAGTCCTTACCGCAGGAGTTTCGGCGGCTTTGTCCGCAGTTTCGTGCAGTTCGGACAAAAGATCCGAGATCACGGCTTCCGTACCGATAATCGAAGAACCCTCGACCGAGCCTGAAACGACCACGGAGGAAATCATACCAGACGCGACTTACCCCGATTTTCCGGTTACCTATCCCGAGATCGAAAAACAGGCTACGGGCAGCGTCTACGAGGCGGAACTTGCGCGGCTTTCAGAGGGTCTCGTTCAGGCACAGGATATTGGCGGATTCAGCGGAACAGGCTATGTTACGGGATTTGGCGGCAATGGTGACAAGTCCGCCGCGTTTGATATCGAAGTGCCGAGCAATCAGCACTATGATATTTCATTCAGCATAGCCGCGAGTCAGCTCACCCAATGCTCGGTTACTCTCGGCGGCGAACCGCTCACAAGCTTTGAGACAACCGCTGACGGAGCGTTCACTTTCATCACGATCTACGGTGTTTTCCTCACCAAGGGAGCGTCAACGATCGAGATCAGACCCGAAAACGGCGACATTGCTCTTGATTATATGCGCCTTTCCGACAACACCTCGCTCAGCGAGCTTTCCTATGACGCTCAGGGCGAACCCGTCAACGAGGATTCGGGCAGGGCGGCAAAGGAACTTCTCAGCTTTTTGTCGGAAAACTATGGCAAGTACACGATAACAGGTCAATACGCCTCGGGCGAAGATAACTCCGAGCTTGACCTTATCTACCGCACTACGGGCAAGTATCCCGTTATACGCTTTGCGAATTTTGACGTTGCGCGCAAGCAGTACGACGACAGCTTCAAGGCGGTCGATGCCTGTGCGGACTGGTACAAAAACGGCGGTATTTCGTGCGTAAGCTGGTTCTGGAGCGCTCCCTGCGAGAAAAGCTCCATAATGGCGGACGAGACGGATTTTTCGCTGAAAAACGCTGTTACCGACTACGATATCGCGTCTCTCTCCGAGGAGGATATCCGCGGACTTTACGGCAAGGGAAATATTTCCGAAGAATGCTACAGCCTGATACTCGACATCGACAACATGGCGGGACAGCTCACTTCGCTCAAAAACAAGGGCGTTCCCGTTCTCTTTCGCCCCCTCCCCGAGGGCAGCGGAAACTGGTACTGGTGGGGTGCGGACGGCGCAGACGCTTACAAGTGGCTGTGGGATCTCGTCTATAAGCGCATGACCGGATACTTCGGGCTTGACAACCTCATCTGGGTCTGGAACGGTCAGAGCGAGTCCACACTCGTTGACCGCTCGACCTTCGACATTGCCGCAGTTGATATCTACATTGACGGTCAGAAGGACTACGGCAGCAAATTCTACGAGGAATTTGCCGCAGTTCAGCAGTTTGTCGGCAGCGACAAGCTTATCGCGATAAGCGAATGCGGCAGTGTTCCTGACATCGACTCGTCATTCCGCGACAACTCAGTGTGGTCGTTCTTCGGTATATGGTACGGCAAGTACATTGCTGACGAGAACGGCGAATATTCGGAGGATTTCACCAGCCGTGACACTCTCGCAAGAACCTATAACTCTGACGGAGCATTAACGCTTGACGAATACAAGGAAATGACAAAGGAGGGGTAAGCCATGAATTACAACGAAATATCCCTCAGCAGACCCCTCTCGCCGCAGCAGTCGGAACTGGAACAGAAACTTCTCGCGCAGGTCACTGACGATAATATCCGCGCTGTCAGCTTTAAGCTTGAGGAAGTCCTCACGGTGACTCCGTTTTCGATGAAAGAGGACATTTTTCTGCTGATGGAGGACGATTTCAAAGACCTGACCGCCGAAAAAAAGTCCTTCTGCGAACTGCGCAAAGCCGCTTATGATGCCGCCGTGCGCAAATTCGGCGAAAAGCAAAGCGTGACGCTTGACATGGTCTACGACATCTTTGCAAAGATGAGCGGCGTGAGCACGGGATACCGCGAAAAACTGATGAACCGCGAGTGCGAGCTGATACTGCGCTTTACTATGCCGCGAAAATTCGGCAAAAAACTTTTTCTTGCCGCCAAGGCACGGAGCAAAAAAGTCATCGTTACCTGCTCGGGGATATATCCGCGCAGCGTTATCGTGAATATCCTGAGCACCTGTGGTCTCGGCAGTTATGACGAGTTGATAATGTGCTCGGAACTGAATATTCCTGCCGCGGATCAAAGTCCGTGCTTTGATCGAATAATAAAAAAGGCAGGAGTACCGCCGCAGAAGATACTCCACATCGGGAGCGATGTTTCCGCCGATGTGGAAACTGCGATAATGAAGGGCATGAAAGCAGTCCTCATTCAGCCGGTGATCCCGCTCATGGTAAAATCGGGCAGGCTCAGGGGATTCGTTGAAAACAGACACATTTACGACTCCGATTCTGCCGGACTGCTCGTACTTCGGTGCGCGTTCGCGGTATATGCGCTCTACGCCTTTGACACGCCGATGAATAAAACTCCGCGCAGCGACTTCTGCGGAGACGAATATCTGCTCGGTGCGGCGGTTTCGGGCATATCATCGCTTGACAGCGAACAGCCGAAACTTTCCGACATAGGCGGTGCGCTTGTGAAAACATTGTCGGAAAATAAGAAAACAGCCGCAGGAAAGACCGACTTTCTCGCCCTGTACGACAGCATTTTCAACGGTCTCCTCGACAAGTACCCTCACAGCGGCTGTCAGCTTACGGTGGAATTTCTCGAAAAACATTCCGCCGCCGCAGACCGCGACATCATGCGAAAGGGGCTTGAACCCGAAATTTTTGCGATGTGGGTCGAATCTTCGACCGAACCGCAGCTTGCTCCCGTACACTCGGCAGGCAGGAAGAAAAGCTCTCTCGATAAGCTCGCAGACCGCCTGTTTCCGCCAAATACTAAGGTTCGCAATATTGTTGAGGGCATACTCCACGGGGGCAAAAACCGCCGCTGAGCATACCACCGAAACCGACGGCAAATGTCAGGTTCTGACAAAATAAAATGTGAACACACTATTAACCCATTTCCCGCCCAATTAGTACGAAACTTTCCAAAATATTCCGTTGCGCCTCCCACATTTTCTGTGATATTATAAATATGCAGAACAAAGGAGGTATAAAGTATGAATAACAAAGTAAAGGTACTTATTGGTGACGATTCTGCCGAAACAGGTGTAAGTATTGCAAACAAACTCAGAGAACGCGGAATGTACGCGTATACACGGCGCAAGGACTGCGGGGTCATCCTCGACTCTATCAAGAAAGATCCGCCAGACGCTGCCGTTATCGACATAAGCACACAGAATGGAGACATCATCTCGGTCATGAAAGGCGTTAAGGAGCTTGGCATAAAGCCACCCGCTTTCATAATCACTTCGTCCTACGACAACGAATTTATCGAGAATCAGGTAATGGACAACGGCGCTTCAAGGTTTCTGCTGAAGCCCTACGATGCCGATGACCTGTGCAGTGCGATAAACTCCGCTATCGGCGACAGAGCCGACAGCCTTAGCGACGACATGGAAGTTGTCGTGACCGATATCATTCACCAGCTTGGGGTTCCTGCGCATATCAAGGGTTATCACTACCTGCGGACGGCGATACTCCACTCTATCGAGGACAAAAAACTCCTCGACAGCGTGACCAAACTGCTCTATCCGACTGTTGCGAGCATTTATGACACTACCTCGTCCCGTGTCGAGCGCGCTATCCGCCATGCTATCGAGATCGCGTGGGACCGCGGCAACGTTGATACTCTCAACTCGTTCTTCGGCTATACAGTCGATACAGGCAAGGGCAAACCTACCAATTCCGAATTCATCGCACTTATCACTGATAAGCTCCGCCTCCGCTATAAGGCGGCTCTGCGACGCGTCTGAGCGGCTGCTGAAAGAGCCGTCCTGCGTCCGTGAAGCTGATGTTCGGGCAGGTGCGTGAAATTACAGCCAATATATTCAAGGCGATACCGCACAGATTTTGTGCTGCGCCGAATCAAGGAGGAGATCACTATGGCATTCAAAAACATCAACATCAGCGAGCTTTCATTCAATCCGTTCACCAAGATCGGCAAGGAGTGGGCGCTCATCACGGGCGGCGACAGAGAAAACTACAACACAATGACAGTTTCGTGGGGACAGCTTGGTGTGCTCTGGAACAAGGACGTTTTCACCTGCTACATAAGACCCAACCGCTACACCTATAACTATCTTGAAAACAGCGAAAGCTTTACGGTTTCGTTCTTCTCGGAGGAATACCGAAAGGCTCTTGCATTCTGCGGCGCTCACTCAGGCAGAGACTGCGACAAGATCAAGGAAACAGGGCTCACACCCGAGGTTCTGGACGGCAGGGTGGCATTCAGTGAGGCTGACATGGTATTTGTATGCCGCAAGCTTTACAGCTACGACCTCACAGAGAGCGGATTTCTCACCAATGACGGGATACCCGAAAGCTCGTACAGCTCCGACCCTTATCACCGCGCATATATCTCGGAGATAACGGCGGTCTATGTAAAGGAATAATTACGCAAGAACAAAGCCTTGGAGTTTTTCGCTCCAAGGCTTTGTCAATAACAATGGGATTCTAAAGGGTTTATAACCCTTTAGCGGATCCCAAAGGCAGAGCCTTTGGTGGGGTGTGGGGCAAAGCCCCGCAAACAGCCACAAAGCGCTCCGCAAAGGGTGAATTAAAAAACAGTCCGGTGGACTGTTTTTTAAGAGGGAACG
>JABLTL010195394.1_pt1 | contig 54171 bp, 55 predicted proteins | sample 7160151 | NCBI WGS metagenome assembly JABLTL01 (sample SAMN14651223, study PRJNA627086) | human gut metagenome | isolation source: feces | host: Homo sapiens | reverse complement strand
CGGAGACAGAGAGATTTGAACTCTCGCACCAGTTTCCCGATCTACACCCTTAGCAGGGGCGCCTCTTCAGCCTCTTGAGTATGTCTCCATAAGGCACATATAAATAATACCTTAATATTTTAAAGAAGTCAAGAAAAAAACTTGTAATATGTGTCAAATTTTGATATTATTGTCTTATAAAGATAGAGGAAGTGATATAGATGGATAATGAAGCTATGTTTCAAACTACTGCTATTATAGATATAGATGAACAAATAAGAAAAGAAGAAGAATTATTAAATACAATAAAAATGGAACCAATTATAGAAAAAACAGTTATAGAAGAAGAACCAGTTATTGCTAAAAAGAAAAAAATGATGAAGATAACTGATTACTGCTTACTTTCTTTGATTGTTGTCTTAAGTGTTGTATTCATCTTAGTTATAATAAATGTAAGATAAATTATTTAGACAATATATTATTTAATATTGTCTTTTTTTATTAATAATATTTATTTTCTCTATGAGTAATGGTTGAAGTCATGACTGTGCTTATGTTTCTTATGATGTTTTGCCAGGATTTAGAATAAGGTAATTAAATACTAGTTTGGATTATAACTAGTTTTTTATTGCTGTTGATATTATTTGAATAGAAATTGTTGTCTTAAACAGTAAAATAGTATATAATTTAATTTATTAAAGAGGTGGAATTATGACAAATAAAGATTTAGCTGATTTGATATTTCCAAATATAACTAAAACTATTAAGGATTATGAAAATATATATCCTAATAGAAGAGATAAAGTAGTTACTAGATTTGCTCCTAGTCCTACTGGATACGTTCATATTGGTGGAATATATCAAGCTATAATTGACTATTTAATAGCTAAAAATAATAATGGAGTATTCGTTCTTAGAATAGAAGATACTGATCAAAAAAGAGAAGTTAAAGAAGCAGTTGAATTAATTAAAAAAGCTCTTAAATATTATGGACTTCTTCCAGATGAATATGAACTTGATGGTAAAACTGTTGGTGAATATGGTCCTTATGTACAAAGTGAAAGAAAAGAAATATATCATGCATTTATTAAATATTTAATTGAGATAGGTCGTGCTTATCCATGTTTTTGTACTAAAGAAACATTAGATGAATTAAGAGTAATGCAAGAACATAAGAAACAAAGAACTGGATATTATGGAAAATATGCTAAATGTAGAAATCTATCAGTAGATGAAATGATTCAAAACATTAAAGATGGTAAAGACTATGTAATTAGATTCAAATCTAATGGTGACTTTGAACATAAATTTAAATTTAAAGATTTAGTTAAAGGTGATTTAGAATTATCTGAAAATGATGAAGATTTAGTTATTATGAAGAGTGATAACTTACTTCCTACATATCATTTTGCTCATGTAGTAGATGATTATTTAATGGGAACAAGCCATATTATTCGTGGTGAAGAATGGTTAAGTAGTGCTCCTAAACATGTAGAATTATTTGATGCTTTTGGATTTGATAGACCTAGATATGATTATATTCATACACCATTGATTATCAAAAAAGAAGGAAATAGTATTAGAAAGATTAGTAAACGTAAGGATCCAGAAGCTTCTATGAGTTACTATACTGATCTTGGATATCCTAGACTTGCAGTTATAGAATCATTAATGACTATAATAAATTCTAATTATGAAGAATGGCATAGAGAAAATCCAAATCTTGCTTGGACTGATTTTCAATATAATCCTGAAAAGATGTCTTCAAGTGGAGCTTTATATGATTTAGAAAAACTTAATAATATTTCTAAAGATATAATATCTAAAATGAGTGCTCATGATTTATATGTTGATAGTTATGAATGGTCTAAAGAACATAGTGAATCATTAAAAGCATTAATAGAAAAGAATCCAGAGTACTATGAAAGTATTTTAAATATTGAAAGAGAACAAGAAAAGCCTCGTAAAGATATAGTATATTATAGTATGATTGAAAGTTTAATTTGGTATATGTATAATGATTTATTTGATTCTAGAGATAAAGAATATGAGTGGAAAAATATAACAGATAAAGATACTATTAAAGAAATTTTAAATACTTATATGGATAAATATTATGATGTTAATGATGACAAGGATACATGGTTTAATAAAGTTAAAGCTATGTGTGATGAGTTAGGTTATGCATCAAATATTAAAGATTATAAAAAGAATCCTGAAAACTATAAAGGCAATGTAGCAGATATAAGTACAATTATTAGAGTTGCTGTTACTACTAAATCTAATACGCCAGATTTATATGAAATATTAAAACTTTTAGGAAAAGAAGAAATCTTAAGAAGAATTAATTTAATATAATAGACTGTTTATGCAGTCTTTTTACTTTCAGACAAATAAATGTTTGACTTTATGATAACTTACTATTATTATATATGTAGTTGAAAGGGGTACTGCTATGAAGGAATTTAATTTAAACTCTTTAAAAATTTTTTTAGCAGTGGCAACCTCTAATAGTTTTTTAGAGGCTTCAAACAAGTTATACATATCACAGCCTGCTATAAGTAAAAGTATAAATAAATTAGAAGAAGATTTAGGTGTAACTTTATTTTATAGAGCTAATAAGGGTATAACATTAACTCAGGATGGAGAAGTACTCTTAAGATATGTTAAGGATTCTAGAAAACTACTATTAGCCTGTGAAAGAATGTTTTCTTCAAATAATAGTTTAGATTCTGGAATAATAACTATAGGTGTTCAATCTTTTATAGTTCATAATTATTTATTAGAAAAAATAAATAATTTTAGAAAACAATTTCCTAATGTGACTTTTAAAATAGTAGATTTGTCATCTATAGAATTGATAGAATCTTTAGAGAAGCATGAGCTTGACTTTGTACTTGATATTTCACCTATTGAAACTTCTTATAGTAATTTGAGAATAGAACGAATACATGAACTTGATACTTATTTTATAAAATCTAAAAATAACAAAAAAAATTATAAAAAGTTAATAGATTTAGATGGTGAATGTTTAATTATGCAAAATTCAAATTCAACGTTGTATAAAAATCTCGTAAATTATATTGAGAATAGAATTGATGTTAGAGCAAAAATTGAATTTGATGATGACTCATTAATATTAGAAACTGTAATACAAAATAATGGAATTGGATATATAGCGGGTGAAAAACTTTCACCAAGAATTAGTGATGAAATTGAAATTATTAATTTAAATAATGATCTTCCTAAGGCAGTTATTAATTTAATATTAATTGAAAGTCAATTAACTTTACCTGCAAAAAAATTTATTATGAATGAATTTAATATTAATGATTTCAAAACTATGAATGATGAAATTTGATATGAAAGGAGTAACTAATGAATAATAAAATTGAAACTGAGAAAAAATATTATTGTGTTAATAATCGTGATTTATATGAAAAGATAAGTATACTTGGGTATAAACTAGTTAATGAAGGTTATGAATGTGATGAATACTTTACTGATATAAATAGTGAATATATAAAGAAAAGAACATGTCTTCGAATAAGAAAAAAAGATAACGATACTATATTAACGTTCAAAGGTGAATCTAAAGATTTTGATAGTTCTTTTACTAAACTTAATTTATCTTTTGATATTCTTTCTAATAATTATGATAATCTTATAAAACTATTTTCTATGATGGGATATTATAGTTATACAATAGTTAATAAAAAGAGATATACTTATCAAAAAAAAGAAGGAAGTTACATTTATAATATAATGATAGATACAATTGAAGATTTAGGTGATTTTATAGAATTTGAAATATCATCTAATAAAAAGTTTGTTGATGAAGATATACTACGTGAAAAACTAAACCAATTTGTATCTAAGTTTTCAGATTTATGTTATGAAGAAGCTATGTTTCCTTATAGAGACTTTGTTGCTATTAAAGAATATAATGAGATATTACCTAGTAAAGATATACTTGGTGTTCATATTAATTTAGATGAATTTTTAAAAGAATATGAAAAAGAATTTTATACTTATTATAAATCAATTATGAAAGAAGAATTTAATGCATCTCTTAAATGGAAAGAATTTAAGGAAAATATATATAATTCTATGATTAATCCAGAACTCGAACATAAATTAAATAATTATTTTGACAATTTAATTATTCAAGATAGTATGCTTATGGTTTTATTTACTTTGTTAAAGCAAATAAAAGATATGGGATTAAAAATAATATTATCTACTAATGCAAATGAAATTTTTATTAATAGTCTTCTTTATAGAATATCAAATAACACTATAGATGAAATAGTATATTTAAATAATAGTAAGGCAATATACAGTGTTCTTTCTAAAAATAATATAGATATTAAAAATTATTTTAATATTTCAGAATCAACTTTAAAAGATACAAATTCATTACTTTTAATAATAATCAATAATTATAAAATAGACTAAAAAATTGTGAATATTATACTAAATTAGAATAACTAAAACTTGTTATAAGTTTTAGTTATTTTGTTATGAAAAAAAGATATTTTATTTTTGATGAAATTCGTAATATATTAGGAATTAGAAAGGAGAAAAACATTTATGAAAAAGAAAACAAATTTAGAATATTCAAAGTATTTTTTGATAGTTTTATCTATCTCTATTGCATCTATATTAATATCTAATGTAACTTCAATTAAAGTATTTAGTATAGGTAAAATAATGTTACCAGCTTCAGCTTTGTTGTTTCCGATTACTTATATTTTTGGTGATGTTATTGCAGAAGTTTATGGATTTAAAAAAGCTAAACTTGTTATATTAATTGGTTTCTTATGTAATGCATTTATGGTTTTATATTTTCAAATAGCTATTAAATTACCTTCTGCTGATACATGGACATTACAAGAGTGCTTTTCATCTATTTTGTCTACTACTCCAAGAATGTTTATTGCTTCATTAAGTGCTTATTTGGTCGGTAGTTTATCAAATGCTTATGTAATGCAAGTATTAAAGAAAGTTACAAAAGGCAAACATTTATGGGTAAGAACAATTGGTTCAACTATAGTAGGAGAATTTTTAGACACTGTTATTTTTTCTACGATTGCTTTTATAGGTAATATACCTGTTAATGCTTTATTAGTTATGATGCTTTGTCAATTCTTATGGAAGGTTTTATATGAAACTATCTCAACTCCATTTACATATTATGTGATTGACAAATTTAAAAGATTAGAAAATTGTAATAATTAAAAGGAGAGAATTATATGGTTGTTGCATTTGAGGGAATGGATGGTTGTGGTAAAAGTACAACTGCCCATGAAGTAGCAAATAAATTAGGCTTTAAACATGAAACACAGAGACTAATTAGTTTACTCGATATTGATAAAAATAAATTTAATAATTTTGTTAAAGTAATTCGAACTTCTAAAAATTCCAAACTTTCTTTTTTCTTTTATGTATTTAGATGTATGCTTGATAATGATATAAGCGAAGATACTATAATAGAAAGAACAATGATGTCAACTTATTATTTTGAAAAAGATAAAGTATCTTTGGAAGAATGGGATATTATTATGAAAAATCATATAGTTCCTGATATAACTTTCTTATTATATGCTTCATCTAATACAAGATATCAAAGAATTTATGGACGTGATAAAAATGATAGTGATTTAACTAGTAAAGAAGCACTTAATGATGGGTATTCTGAAATGATTGAATTTGCTAAAAGATATAATATTCCTTATATAGGTATAAATACTGAAAAATATAGTAGAGATCAAATAATAGAAATATGTAGTGATGCTATATTATACTATTCTAGTTTAGAATCTAAAGAAGATAAAAAAGAATTTGTTAGAAAAATGAATGAAAATTATGGCGTTGATGATTTATATTTATTAGGAGGTGATGATGTTTATGAAAGAAAAATACGATTTAATAATAGTTGGAATGGGGCCTAGTTCAATATTTTGTGTATATGAACTTTTAAAAAATAATTGTAAAAAGAAAATATTAATGATTGAAAAAGGTCGTCCTATTGAAAAAAGAATATGCCCTATTAAGGGAGCTGGTAAATGTAAAAAGTGTAAGCCAATATGTAATATAATAGGTGGATTTAGTGGCGCGGGAGCTTTTTCAGATGGTAAGTTATTGTCGTATCATTTATCATCATATAATGAGTCTACAAGTGATATTTATATTGGTGGTAAAGATGATACTTTTATAAAAGAATATTATACTTCTAATGAAATTAAAAAATATATGAAATATACTGATGATATTTATTTAAGCTTTGGCGCTAGTGATAAATTAGAAGGTATTGAAAGAAAAGAAGAAATATTTAAACTCCAAAAAAAAGCAGAAAAGTCAAATATTAAATTAATAGATGTTCCAGTAAGACATTTAGGTACTGAAAAATCACATGAGTTATATAAAAAGTTAGAAGATTATATTAGGGATAAAGTAGATATGTTATTTGAAACTGAAGTTGATGATTTAATAATAGAAGATAATATGATTGTTGGTGTCAGAACAAATGCCAAAAATATTTATTCTAATAAAGTGATACTTGCTGTTGGTGTTGATGGAGCTTCATGGCTAGAAAAATTATGTGATAAATATAATATAGCATATAGAAATGGTTATATGGATATAGGAATAAGATATGAACTTAGTGATAAAACAATGTCTTATGTTAATGAACTTTTATACGAAGGAAAATTTATTTCTAATGTAGAGCCTTATAAAGATAAAGTTAGAACATATTGTCAGAATCCTAGTGGATTTGTTACTCCTGAAACTTATGATAATGGTTTTACTTTAGTTAATGGACACTCATATAAAGATAAAAAAAGTAATAATACTAATTTAGCTATATTAGTATCTGAAAAATTTGGTAGTCCTTTTGATAGTCCTATAAAGTATGGATTTAATATCGCAGAAAAAGCAAATCTAATATCTGATGGTAAACCTATAGTTCAAAGACTTGGCGACTTATTAAACCATGAAAGTACTACATTAGATAAAATAAATGATAATAAAGTTATTCCGACTATGACTTGTGGATATTATGGCGATTTATCTTATGTTTTAGATTATAGAACATTGACAGATATAATTAATTTTATTAAACAAATGAATAATATAATTCCTGGGTTTATGGATGATGATAATTTGTTATATGGGCCTGAAATAAAGTTTTATGGTAAAGAATTAATTCTTAATAAAGAGTTTGAGACATCTATTAAAAACTTGTATTCTATAGGTACAGGTGGTGGATTAACTATAGGATTAATGAACGCATCACTTTCTGGAGTAATGATGGCTCATAATTTACTTAAAAATGATGAAAGAGGTATTTTATGAAAAAATGTTTGTCAAAAGATATTATAATGAATAATGGAGATCCAAATATAAAAATTAGATTTGGTGAAAAAGAATTTCTAGAGTCAGTTGATCTAATAAGTAAAGATATAGAAAATAAATATCTAAATGAAGGCAAAAATATTGGCTTAATTGGGCTTGCTAGAGGAGGATTACCATTATTAGTTGCTGTTTCTCATAAAACTGGTATAAGAAAAATAAATGTTGTTCAAATAAAAATGACTGAATCTAATGAAAGATGGGATTATGGTAAACCAGAATGGGTAAATGGTTTTATAGATGAGAATATAGATGAATTTATTATATTTGAAGATATGGTAAGTCATGGTAGAAGTGTTAACTTATTAGTTAATGAACTTACTAAAATGAATAAGAAAGTACTAGCAATTTATACTTTATTTATGAATAATGATATGAAAGAGTTAAGCTTAGATAATGAATACATGGATATTAACTATCTTAATCTAATAACTCAAAAACAATGGGTATATTTCTTTTGGGAAAAGGGTTATATAGAATAAATTAAAGGAGTGATAATATGAAAGGACAACTTATTACTATCGAAGGCATTAGTGGTGTTGGAAAAACTTATTATTTTAATAAATTAAAAAAACTATGTGACAAAAATAAAATAATATTTAATTCTGAAATTAATGATTCAAGACAATTTGGGTATAACAAAAAAATATTTGATGTTTTGACTTCAACTAATAATAGATTTTTTGATACTGGTAATCCCAAGATGGAGACTCTATTGATTGCAGCAAAACAAGCAAATGACGAAGAAAGATTTATTAATCCTACGATAGAAAAGGGGTTAACTGTTATAAGTGATAGAGGATATGATACTGTTTGCATTTTAGAAGGTATTATGTATTCTCTAAAGTATAATACTAAATTAGAAAAAGATATTGATGACTTGTATCTTACATTAACAAAATATTGTAAAGTGCCAGATAAGACAATTTTACTAGTAGATGATTATGATAAGTGTATTTCAAGAGCTACAAAAAGAGATAAAATGGACTATAATGACAAAGAAAAATATATTTTAAATAAGTCATATGAATACTTTATAAAAATGTCATTGAAATATAATGAACGTTTCTATATAATAAACTTAAATAAACTATCTGAAGATGAAGTATTAAATAGAATGATTGAAATTATTAATGTGTAAGGAGGAATATATATGAAAATAACATTAGTAACTGGTAATTGGGCTAAGATAGTTCAAGCAAAAGGATTTTTAGAACCAAAGGGGATTATTGTAGATAATGTGAAGATGGATACTATAGAGATACAAGCTGATTCAGTAGAGGAGGTTGCTAGATATTCTGCTAAATGGGCAAGTGATGAACTTAAAGCAAATGTTGTTAAGAATGATACTGGTATTATGATTGATGCATTAGGTGGATTTCCAGCAGCGTATACTCATTATGTTCAAGATACTATTGGAGAAGATGGGATTTTAAAATTAATGAAGGGTGTTAAAAATAGAAAAGCTAAATTTGTTCAAGCACTTGCTTTTTGTGAATATGGAAAAGAGCCTGTTTCTTTTGTTTCTGTAACTGAAGGAGAAATATCTTTAAAGAAAGAAGGAGAACATGGATGGTGTTGGGATTTTATATTTATTCCTAAAGGAAAAGATAAAACACTAGCTTGTTTTGAAGATGAAGAACGTCTTAAATTATGGAATGATACTGGATATAATCAATTAATTAAATATCTAGAGGATAATAATAAGTTGGAGGATTAGTGGAAAAGAGAGTTAGTTCAAGAGCAATTATTATAGAAGATGGTAAATTACTTACGATGTTTAGAAGAAAGATAAAGAAAGATGGTAGCGTTAAAGAATATTATGTAATACCTGGTGGGGGTCTTGAAGAAGGTGAGACACTTGAAGAAAATGTTATTCGTGAACTTAAGGAAGAATTTAATGTTGATATAGAAATTGTTAAGTTTTTGAGTACTGAAGAATATGATGATACTATAGCAAATTATTTCTTATGTAAGATAGTTAATGGTACACCTAAGTTAGGTGGAGAAGAGTTAGATAGAATTACTCCTGAAAATTATTATGAAATTAGATATATTGATTTAAATGATATAGATAATTATGATATAAATGCTAAAGATATAATTAAAAATCTTTAATAAGAGGTGTTTATAATGAATGATATTAAAATAGTTGATAGTTTGAGTGCTGAAGATTTATATTTTTTGAGAGAATGTTCTGGTTGGAAATTACTTTCAATAGAACAATTAGAAAGGGCTCTTAAAAATACTATGTGTATGGTATCTATTATGAAAGATAATAAATGTATTGCTTGTGGTAGAGTGGTAGGAGACTATAGCACTAAAGGTGTTCTTTCTGATATATTAGTGCATCCTGATTATCAAAAAAATGGTTATGGTAAACTAGTAGTAACTCATTTATTAAAAAGAATTGAAGATGTATTAAATCCCGGAGAGCAATTTCAATTAGAAGCAACTCCTACTTATGGTAATAGAGAATTCTATGTTAAATGTGGAATGAAATATAAACCTGAAAATCAAGATGGTGTATATGTTTGGATAAAAAAATAAAGGCTGTTAATTTTTTAACAGTCTTTATTCTCTTTTTTTCTTTTTATTAACTTTTTCAATTTTAAGAGTGTATCCTAAAGGTCCTAAGATATCAATCATAGCTTTAATAGTAGGACTATGCATATCACTTTCTATACGTGCTATTTTGACTCTATTTACTTTAGAATATAAACTTAATAATTCTTGAGTTAGATTATTTTCCTTTCTGAAAGATACAAAATCTTTAATAAATTCTTTATATAATTCTTCAGGTGTTTTATCTACCTCAATATAGTTAATATAGTCATACATCTTCTTCATATGGCTAATATTGTAACAAAGTTGATACATTTTGTCAATAGAAATCTTTAAATTAAGTATCAAAAGTGTTATAATCTAGGCAAATAAAGGGGTGTAAGTATGGAAACATATAAAGGGACTACGTTAGAAACAAAGTCAATTGAAAGATATGGTAATCCAACTGTTGATGAGAGTAAATATAAGAAAACTGCTTATGACTATATGTTTGAAAAAAATAAAAAAAGAGAAGATAATATAGCAATTTCTTATTTAGGCAATGAAATATCTTATGGTGAATTTAAAGAAAATACTGATATGGCGGCAAAAGTTCTTAGAAATCTTGGTCTATTTAGAGGGGATAGAGTAGCAGTTATTTTACCAGATATGCCAGAATCAAATTTTTTACAATATGGTGCTATTAGAAATGGTATAGTTTGTGATTTTATTGATCCAAGAACTAAAGCGGATACGTTATTAAAAATGTTAGAAAATGAAAATGCAAAAGTTGTTTTTGTACTAGATGATTTATATGATGAGTTGATTATTCCAATAAAAAATGATTTGCGTGATAGAGGCATTGATAAGATTATTAGAGTATCTCCATTTTTGTCTGCTTCTAGAATTATTGCTAGAATAGGTAAACTTAAAAATACTATTTCTAGTTTAAATAGATGTAAAATACATGATATGTCTTTGAATTATGGTGATTTATTATCTGATTCTAGATATACTATAAATGAAAAAGGAATTTATGTTCCAGATACTCCTGCGATTATAACTCATACTTCAGGTTCAAGCACAGGAGTACCAAAACCTATTACTATAACAAATGAAAATATGAATGCTATGGCATATCAACATGAACTTGCAAATTTAGAGTATGAACCGGGTTTAAAATTATTACATATTTTGCCATATTTTGCTGCTTATGGTTCTTCAGATTGTGCTCATACTGGATTTAGTTATGGTTTAAATTTACAGCATATTATAAAATTTGATTTTTCTAAAATAGGTAGATTGATATATAAAAACAAATCTAATATTGTTTTTGGTGTTCCAACCTGGTTTGTTGCTATGACTAAAGATCCAGCTTTAAAAAATGCTGATTTCTCATTTTTACAATGTTTAGTTGCCGGTGGAGATAGTTTGACTAAGGAAGATGAAATTAAAATCAATGAGTGGTTAAAACTTCATGGGGCTAAATGTGTTGTTACTAAAGGATATGGAATGAGTGAATTATCTGGGTGTGCTACATATACTTCTTCTAATGCAAATGAATATGGAAGTGTTGGTCGTGCTTTACCTTTAACTGAGGTTGCTATAGTTGAACCTGGCACTAATAAACTTGTGAATTTTGAACATACTTCTGATATTATTTGTGGAGAAGCTTTATTTAAAGGCCCAACTTGTATTTTAAAAAATGATAAGATTAGTAATCCTGTAACATATAGAAATATTGGTGATGAAGAATATTTAGCTTCTGGAGATATTGTTTCATTTGATAAAAATGGAATAATACGTCATATAGAACGTATGGATCGTGGCTTTTCTAGATTTGATGGCTATAAAATACATCCAGGTTCTTTAGAGAAAAAAATAATGTCTTATGGTTATTTACAAGGTTGTTGTATTTCAAATTATTATGATAGTAATAAGAATGGCAAAATGCCTATTATATTTTGTGTTTTAAAAGATGAATATAAAGAATTACCTGAAAAAGAAATTACTAGTTTATTATCTGATAGTATTTTATCTGACGGAAGTTTGACTACGAGGGATTTACCAGCAAAGTGGGTATTTTTAGAAAAATTACCTTTAACACCTATGTCTAAGATAGATTTTAGAGCATTAGAAAAATATGATGGTAATTATACATATATAGATTCTAACGAAGATAATATTAAATTCTCATATAATATTTTATCTAGTGATGAAGTAAAACTAAAAAAAGTTATTTAATTATAACTTTTTTTAATGTTTTAATTTATGTTTTATGTTATACTTTAGTTATGATAAGGTGATTTAAATGAATAATTTAGTATTAGTAACTGTAACTCAATTTGTTTATACTATAATGCTTTCTATAATATTCTTTTCAAAAAAGAAAGTAAATAAATTTGAAAATAAATTGTATTCTTATATTTTAATTGGTACGTTAGTGTTATTAGGGTGTGGTATTTTTACTTATTATACTTTTATAAATTATCCTCTTGATTCTTTTATAAATATATTTGCTAACAAGTTTTTTCTTATTTGTATGATTTTTTGGATATATTGTTTCACTTTATATTTCTTTATTATTTCGTTTGAAACTAATTATTTTGAAGAAAAGAAAAATCGTATTTTTGTTATTTTATTATTTGTTGTTTTGAGTATTATAGGTTTTTGTTTAAATATTGATTTAGTCAAGACTGATACTGTTATTTATTCTAGTGGGTCTGCTGTTACTTATGTTTATTTAATTTCTGCTATATGTATATTATTTATGCTTTTTTGTACTATTAAAACGCAAAAACATATTTTAAGCAAAAGATATATTCCTATGCTTTTATTTTATGGTTTAGGTAGTTTGTGTATGATTTTTCAATATTTGTTTCCAGGATTATTTTTAGTAATTCCTATGCAAGCTTTATTAACTGCAGTAATGTATTTCACTATTGAAAACCCTGATGTTAAGATGATTGAACAATTAAATCAAGCTAAAGATGCTGCTGTTAAAGCTAATCAAGCTAAGAGTGATTTCTTAAGTAGTATGAGTCATGAGATTAGAACTCCTTTAAATGCTATATGTGGTTTTAGTAATAGTTTACTTGAAAATCCTGGTGTTAGTGAAGAAGCTAAGGGAGACGTTAAAAATATTATTATGGCAAGTGATTCATTGCTTGACTTAGTAAATGGTATTCTTGATATATCTAAGATTGAAGCCAATAAACTCGAAATAATAGATACAAACTATAACTTTTATAAAATGTTTGATGAACTTGTGTTACTTACTAAAGCTAGAATAGGAGATAAGCCATTAGAATTTAAATATAGTTATGATGAGAGTATTCCTAAATATTTATATGGAGATGGTATGAGAGTTAAACAAGTAATACTTAATTTACTTACTAACTCTGTTAAATATACTAAAGAAGGATTTGTTGAATTTAGAGTAAGAAGTGTTGTTAAAGATAATATAATTCGTTTAATAATAAGTGTTGAGGATTCTGGTATTGGAATTAAAAAAGAAAACATAGAAAAACTATTTACCAAATTCGAAAGACTTGGTGTTGAAAGAGAAACCACAACTGAAGGAACTGGACTTGGTCTTGCGATAACTAAAAAATTAGTTGAAATGATGGGTGGTAATGTTGCTGTTCAAAGTATATATGGAAAAGGTAGTATATTCACTTTATCAATAGATCAAAAGATTGTTAGTGGTGAAGAGTTAAATAAATTAATTACTGAAGAAGAAAAAGAAGAGAAACCTAGTGATGAAGTGGTTGATGCTTCTAGTAAAAAAGTATTAGTAGTTGATGATAATCAATTAAATCTAAGGGTTGCTGAACGTTTATTAAGTGCATATAAATGTGATATAGAATGTGTTAGTAGTGGTAGTGAATGTATTACTAAAATTGCTAATGGGGAAAAGTATGATTTAATATTACTTGATGATATGATGCCTAAGATGAGTGGAAGTGAAACTTTAGTTAAACTTAAAGAAATAGGTAATTTTGATACACCAGTATGTGTTTTAACAGCTAATGCGATAACTGGTATGAGAGAAGAATATCTTGGTAAAGGTTTTAATGATTATTTAAGTAAACCAATAGTTAAGGAAGAACTTAATAGAGTAATCAAAAAATATTTGAAGAAATAATAAATTATGATATAATAAATTTAGTTAGGTAGGAGACGAGATATGAGAGATGTAAATTTGTTAACTAGTAATGGGGTAAATGTAGAAAAAGCTTTAGAATTATTTGGAGATATGGATATGTATGATGCTACTATGTCTGATTTCTTAGAGATGATAGATCAAAAATTAGCTAATCTTAGAAAATATAGAGAAACTGGTGATATGCCAAATTATGCAATTGAAGTACATTCTTTAAAGAGTGATGCTCGTTATTTAGGATTTGTAAGTTTAGCTGATCTTGCTTATCAATTTGAATTAAAAAGCAAAGCTAATGATTTAATGTATGTTTATGATAATTATAAAACTTTACTTGATGAAGCTCACAGAGTAATTAATTTATCTAAAAAATATTTAGGACGTGAAGTTACTGAGAATGTAATTAGTGATATGGTTAGCGGACCTAAAAATGGAGCTATATTAGTAGTAGATGATTCTAATTTAGTAGCAAACTTTATTAAAAAAATATTTGATGACAGATATGAAGTATTTATTGCTAGTGATGGTGCTCGTGCAATAGAGATGGTTAGTGGGCCAAATGCTGATAAAATTAAAGCATGTTTACTTGATTTAAATATGCCAAATGTAAATGGATTTGAAGTATTAGAGTACTTTAAAAAGAATAATCTATTTATTAAAATACCTGTATCTGTTATAACTGGTAATGATACTCGTGATCAAGTAGATGAAGCATTTAATTATCCTATAGTTGATTTGTTATCAAAACCATTTAATGAAAGAGATATTAAGAGAATTATAGAAAAAACTATATCAAGTTATAATTAAGAGTTGAAACTCTTTTTTATTTAGTTTATTATGGTTATAAGGAGATGATAAAATGGAAGTACCATTTAAAAGATGTAACATATTAATTCCAAAAAAGAATATTGATTATAATTTATGGAGTGTAATTGCTTGTGATCAATATACATCTCAATTAGAGTATTGGAATAAAGTTAAAGATTTAGTAGGAGATAAACCTTCTACATATAAGATTACTTTACCTGAAGTATATCTTGAAGATGAGAATGTTAATGAAAGAATTGAAAATATTAATAAGACTATGAATGAATACTTAAATAATGATATTTTTGATACTTTAGAAGATTCAATGATTTATTTAGAAAGAACTGATTCAACTGGTAAGGTTCGTGAAGGTCTTATCGGTATGATTGATTTAGAAAGTTATGACTATAACTTTGGTAGTAAGAGTTTAGTTAGAGCTACTGAAAAGACAGTTATAGAAAGAATACCACCTAGAAAGAAAGTTAGAATTAATGCTCCATTAGAGCTTCCTCATATTATGATTCTAATTGATGATGAGAAGAGAGAAATAATTGAATCATTAAAGAATAAAGTAAGTAGTGAAGACGTTATATATGACTTTGATTTAATGCTTAATGGTGGACACTCTAAAGGGTATAAATTAAGTGGTCCAGTTATTGATGAAGTAACTAAAAAACTTGAAGCTTTAGGAGAAATTAATTATTTTAATAATAAATATGGTGTTAATGAAGAATATCCATGTGTTTATGCGATGGGAGATGGAAATCATAGTTTAGCAACAGCTAAATCATGTTATGAAGAGATTAAGAGAGAATTAGGTGAAGAAGAAGCTTTAAAACATCCTAGTAGATATGCATTAGTAGAACTAGTTAATATTCATAGTGATGCACTAGACTTTGAACCAATCCATAGAGTAATATTTGATTGTGATGTAGAACATTTATTAACTCAAATGTATAAAAGATTTACGATTAATACTGATGGTAATGGACAAAAACTTACATATATTACTTCTGCTGGTGAAAAGACTATTTATATAGAAGATGCTACTAGTAATCTTGCAGTTGGAACGCTTCAAAGTTTCTTGGATGATTATTTACAAGAGTTTGCCGGAAAAATTGATTATATTCATGGAGAAGAAGCAACTCGTGAACTTGCTAGTAAACAAGATAATATAGGATTCTTACTTCCTAAGATGGAAAAGAGTGATTTATTTAAATCAGTTATATTAGATGGTGCACTTCCAAGAAAAACATTTAGCATGGGACACTCAGATGATAAGAGATTCTATTTTGAATGTAGAAAGATTAAGTAATTCTTAATCTTTTTTGTGGTATAATTTTTTTTGAATTTAATGCAATAATTTTATTATTTAAAACATTATTATTATGAGAGGTAGATTTATGGAGCATGTTTTAAAACTAGATAATATTTCTTTAGATGATTATATTCTAGGTATTGCTGATGGCAATACTAAATATTTAGAAAAGTTATATGGCGCCACAAAAGCTTGTGTTTTTGGATATGCCTTTTCTATTTTGAAGAATATAAATGATAGTGAAGATGTAATGCAAGATGTATTTTTAAATATATATAAAAATGCTCAATTTTATTCATCTAAGAATAAGCCTATGGCTTGGATAATCACAATAACAAGAAATTTATGTTTAGAAAAAATAAGACGTAAAAATAAACTTGTGTTTGATGATATAAGTACAGTTGAACACTTACTTTCTAAAAAAGATGTATCTTATGATAAAGTACTTTTAAAAACTATTTTAGAAGAGTTATCTGATGAAGAAAGGCAAATAGTAGTATTAAATTCTCTATGTGGATTTACGTTTTTAGAAATAAGTAGGATGTTAGAACTTAAATTATCTACAGTACTCTCAAAATATAATAGAACTATTAAAAAAGTTCGTAGTAAATATAAGGAGGCAATAAATGAATAAAAATATTAAAGATGAATTATATAATGTATTTGATAATATGATATCTTCTAATTATAATGATGTTGCCAAGAAAATTAAAAATAATAAAGGAGTTATATTAAATATGGAAAAGAAAAGAAAAAGTAAATTCTTTGTAACTGGTGGTTTTGGTTTAGCTTTTGCTGTTATATTATTTTTTGTGGGGTTAATATATTTTAGAAATGATAATAGTGTTGCTGTTATAGGTATTGATGTTAATCCAAGTTTAGAGCTTAGTATTAATTCTAAGAATAAAGTAATTGGTGTTAATACAAATAATGAAGATGGTAAAAAAGTATTAGGGGATATGAATTTAAAAGGTAGTAATGTGGATGTAGCAGTTAATGCTATATTTGGTTCTATGGTTAAAAATGGATATATAAATGAAAATGATAATTCTATTTTAATAAGTATGGTAGAAGGAAATTATGATGTAGATAAACTTGCTAATAATGTATATAGTTATTTAAAAAATGAAAAGTTAAATTCATCAATATTAACACAAAATGTAGATACTACATCTTATGATAAAGATTTATCTAAAAAGTATAATATTTCTGTATCTAAAGTTAAACTAATAAGAAGTATTCTTAATAAGAATTCATTATATGATTTTGAAGAATTATCTAAATTAAGTACTAATGAATTAAATATTTTAGCTAATACAACTTATAATAAGACAGAAGAAGTAAGTACTGTTGGTACTGCTAGTAAGAGTAATTATATAAGTATAGAGGAAGTTAAAAAAATAGTATTTGATGACTCTAAAGTAAATAGTAATGTTGTTAAGGATTTAGAAATTGAATATGACTATGATGATGGTATTATGGTTTATGATATAGAATTTATTTCTAATAATATTAAATACGATTATGAGATAGATGCTAAAACTGGTAAAATAATCGAAAAAGAAATAGAAAATAAGAACGTCAGTACAAGTACATCTGAAAATTATTTATCTAAAGAAAAGATAAAAGAGATTGTGTTTAATAAAACTAAGGTTAAAGATTATTATGATTATGAAATAGAGTTTGAATTCAAGAGTGGAAAAGCTATTTATGAAGTTGAATTTGAAACTAAAGATAAAGAATATGATTTTGAACTTGATGCATTAAATGGTAATATAATTAGGTATGAAACTAAGAATAAGAAAGTAGATACAACTAAATATATAACTAAAAATAAAGCTAAAAGTATTGCACTAAATGATGCTAAAGTTACTAATTACTTTGGTTACGAAATAGAATTTGAAAACGATGATGAAACTTATGAAATTAGTTTTGATACTAAAGACAGTGAATACGAATATGTGATAGATGCTAAAACTGGTAAAATAATTGAAAGAGAAGTTGATAGAGATTAATTTCTCTTTTTTGTTATAAATTTTTCTTTCATAAATATACTTTACTAGAGGTGGATAAATGAATAGACAAAATTTATGGTTTGTAACATTATTTTCATTAATTCTTATTTTGGGTGTTTATTATATTACTCTTCCTAGTGATATATTTAGTAAGTCAGCTTTAGAAAATGTAAATAAGAATGTTGATGTAGTTGTAACTGAGAATGATAAATTAGTGGCTCTTAGAGTGGAAAGAGATGAAGAAATAAGTTCTGTTATGAGTGAACTTCAAGATAAGATTACTTCACCTTCGTCATCTACTGAAGTAAAAAACGCTGCTTTTGAGGAATTGCAAATACTTAATTTAGCTAAAGGAAAAGAAACGTACTTAGAAGATAAAATACTTAATAATTTTAAAATTAAATCATTTGTTGAAATAAATAATGATAATATTAAAATTACTATTGCTTCTAGTGAGCATAATACTAAGCTTGCGAATGATATTATGAGAAGTGTTCAAGAAGAATTTAAAGATAAGAAAAATATAACGATTAAGTTTGAAAAATAGGCATATCTCTTTCACATTATTTAAAAGTGTATCATAAATTATCTTAGAAACATAAGTAAATGTTGAAAGAGGTGTTTATGACAGGAAATATATTAACTAAAAGAGAAAAAAATGTGTTTGAACTTCTGGTACTTAATAAAACTACTAAAGAGATTGCTCTTGAACTTGGAATTAGTGAGAAAACTGTTAGAAATCATGTGAGTAATGCTATGCAGAAGTTAGGATGTAAGGGAAGAGCAGGGGCTGTAATTGAACTATTGAAATTAGGAGAAATTTCATTATAATTCACTTTAAAAAGTGAATTTTTAATTTTTAAGTGCATAGTATTTAGTAATATGATAAAAAAATATGCGATGAATAAAATTTTTGTTAGTACTTTGATTTTTGGACTTTTACTACTTTTTTATTTAGTACCTAGTCCTTCTTTTGAAGTAGAAATTGGTGAGAAAGATAGTAAGAAGGAACTTCAAAATATTGTTTATTTACTTGATGAAGATAATTATGTATCTAGAGTTATTAGTTTTTATGATGAAACTGATATTGAGAAAGTGATTAGAAGTAAAATTAATATTTTAATTAATGGGGATGAGAACTTAGAAAATTTCTATTCTTTGATACCTAAGAAAACTATATTAAAGGATGTAAGTGTTAAAAAGGATAGTGTGTATTTGAATTTTAGTAAAGAGCTATTAAGTGTTAATAAATATATAGAAGAATCTATGGTTGAAGCAATTGTTTACACTCTTACAGAAATAAATGGAATTAATAATGTATATATAAATGTAGATGGTGAAAAGTTTATAGAACTTCCTAATTCTAAAAAGAGTTTACCATATCCTTTAACAAGAGGTTTTGGAATAAATAAGAAGTATGATTTAGAAAGTTTAAATGATATTGATAAAACTACTATATACTTTGTTAAAAAAAATAATTCTAGTGAATATTATGTTCCGATTACCAAAGTTAGTAATATATCTAGTTCTAAAATAGATATTATTATAGATGAGCTTAAAAGTACTGTTAATGCTCAGGATAATCTAAGTAGTTTTGTATCTAATAATGTTATTCTTGAAGAAAGTAAAATAACTAATGATAAAATAGATTTGATATTCAATGAATATATCTTTAGCGATTTATCAAAGAAGACTATATTAGAAGAGGTTAAATATGTTGTTTCACAAAGTATTTTTGATAATTTAGATGTAAAAGAGGTTATTTTTAGTACAAAAGATCATAATAATATTGTAAGTATTAAAAAAAATTAAAAAAGTACTTGAAAACTGGAAAATAGTGTTGTATAATTTAGTAGTAATTTCCAGATGTCCTCGTAGCTCAGCTGGATAGAGCAACGGCCTTCTAAGCCGTCGGTCACACGTTCGAATCGTGCCGAGGACACCATATTTAAAAATAATCGCTTATGCGATTTTTTTTATTGTCATTTTATATTTGAAATGCTATACTACTTTGTACGTATGGAGGAGTTATGAGTTTAGTTTCTTATATTAACACTTGCAAGGAAATTAGAAATATTTTAGATTTTTTAAGAGTTAATTCTGAAAGTTTAACACTTGAAGAAATTAAAAGGTTATACATAAGATATTTATATTTATCTACTAAAATTGGTACTAATAATCCTAAATATAAGGATTTTGATATAGATTATACTGGTGGTAATTGTTATTGTTATGCTCTTGGCTTTTTAACTCCTGAAAATTTTAATATTCCATACCATAGAATAACTTCTAGAAATATGTCTCATAATATTGGTTTTATTAGTGGTAAAATTACTAATATATCTAGTAAAGAAGAAATAGTAGATAATTTTTTATTGGATTTAGATTATCTTGGAATTAAACATTTCGAAACTGGCGTTAATGATAAAAATAGATATGGTGGATACAAAGTATCTTTATATAATTGCTATGATGATTTTCATTTTTCAAGACAAAATATTGATGGTAGTTGGTCTCAAAAGATTGGCTATACAAGCACTATATTAAAGTGCAGTGATCCTTTGAATAATTTATATTACCGCTATATAACTACTTTTGAAATAGTTAAACCAGTTGTTAGGAGACTGATATGATGCTTGAATACTTAAAGACTTATAGAAAACTTATTTTAGTTTATTCAAGATTGATAACTAGAATTGGTACTATTAGCTCGGCTGAAGTGTATGAACTATATAGAGAGTATTTAAAACTTAGTGTTAAACTTAGTACTAATAGTCCTTTGTTTGATGAAAAGGAAGGAAAATATAAGAATTGTAATTGTTATTGTTATGCTTTGGGTATTACGGCTCCAGATATTTTTGCTAAAATTTTTGAATATAAAGAGATAGATGATTTTTGCCATAATATAGGCTTTATGACAAATGAGATGCATTCTTCAAGTGATCTTAATGATAATTTGTATTGGATTCAAAAAGATTTGGAAAGGTTAGAAATAGATTCTTATGAATGTACTATGCTTGGAGATGCGAAACATGGTGGTTATAAGATAGCATTTTTTAAATCTCCCTATGACTTTCATTTTATAAGACAAAATGTTGATGGAGTTTGGTCACATAAACTAGGATATACTCCTACAATAGAAAAAGTTGAAATGCCTCAAGAAAGAGTACTTGGTAGGTATAATTACGTTAAAACATTAGAGATAGTAAAGCCTGTAATATGGAAATAAATTGACATATTGTATCATTTGTGATATAATATGTACATATTTAAGGGGTGAATGGTATGTTGTTATATATATTATGGTTAAATGGTTTAGTTTTAAGTACTTTCATAAATATTCCTATGTCTTTTCTTGCTTATATGAGATACAGACTTAAAGATAAAGAATTTTATAATTATTTAAAAAATAGAAGTTTAAAAGATAAAATATTATTTAATATTAAAAATGCTGTTAGATTTTTATTACCAATTTATAATATTATATATCCAATTAAATTATTATTAAGTGGTGGACCTAAGAGTGTATCAGAAAACTGGAAAAAAGAGATATTAACTGCCGAAAAAAATAAAGGAAAACTTGGAAGAAGTGTTAAAGGTTTTTTTGAAAAAGTTAAATCTGAAATTAAAGAGTTTAAAGATGAATTCTTTCCTAGTAAAAATAAAGAAAAAGTTAAAGAAAATAACAAACAAGTAGTAACTGAAAAAAAGAAAGAAGAAACTAAAAAAGTTACAGTTGCTGAAACTTCAAAACCTGTTACAACAACTGTAAAAAAACAACCACCTGTTCCAGCTAAAAAAGAGGTTTCTGGTACAAAAGAATTAACTCCTGAGAGAATTGATTTCTATTTAACTCAATATAGAAAAGATTATGATAAATTAAGAAAAGAATATGAAACACTTAAAGCCAATAAAGCACCAGTTAGTGAACTTAATAAAGTAGTTAGAAATATGAATGCTTTAGCTTTAAGAAGTCAACAATTAATGGATATGCGTAAAGGTATGATACAAGAAAAAACAGAGAGTAGCGCACAAATGAAATTAAGAAGATAATCAATAGATTATCTTTTTTTTAGTTTAAATTATGTTATAATTGTATTGAGGTAATAAAATATGAGAGGCGTATATATACATATTCCTTTTTGTAAGAATATATGTAGTTATTGTGATTTCTGCAAATTCTTATATAATGAGGAATGGGCGAATACTTATTTAGATTTTTTGAATCAAGAAATTAATGAATATTATGAAGGAGATAAAGTTAAAAGCATCTATATTGGTGGTGGAACTCCTTCTAGTTTAAGTATAAGTAACTTAAATAAATTATTTGAAATAGTTAGTCATATAAGAACTATAGATGACGCAGAAATAACTTTTGAATGTAATATTAATGATATAAGTTCTGAACTTTTAGAAATTTTAAAAACCAATAATGTTAATAGACTAAGTATAGGAGTAGAGAGTTTTAATAAAAAGAATCTTAAATTAATGAATAGAAATCATAATAAAAAAGATATAAGCGAAAAAATTAATTTATGTAAAAAAAGTGGATTTAAAAATATTAATGTTGATTTAATATATGCTTTACCTGAAGAAAGCCTTTTTACTCTTAAGAGTGATCTTAATAGTATGCTTAAACTTGGTGTAACTCATATAAGTACATATTCTTTAATAATTGAAGAACATACAATATTATATAAAAATAAAACTACGCCTATAGATGAACTTCTTGATTATAAAATGTATAAACATATATGTAGAAAACTTAAGAAAAAAGGATTTCATCATTATGAAGTTAGTAATTTCTCATTGCCAGGATATGAAAGTAAACATAATCTAATATATTGGGATAATAACGAATATTATGGTTTTGGACTTGGAGCTCATGGATACATAAATGAAATGAGATATGAAAACACAAGAAACTTTAATAAATATTTAAATGGTCAATATAGATTAAATGAATTACTTGTATCTACTCAAGAAGAAATGGAAAATGAAATAATACTTGGACTTCGTAAGTTAGATGGTATAAGTATTAGTGAGTTTCATGAAAGATTTAAAAAAGATATATTTAAAGTGTTTAAGATAGAAGATGCTGTTAATAAAAAGTATCTTATTGTTAAAGATGATAAAATATATATACCTGAAGATAAAATATATGTTATGAACGAAATAATTAATATGATTATATAGAAAGGAAAAAAGATGAAAGTATTAAAGCTGATAGGGGACTTAAAGAAATATATTTTTATAATGATTGTTTTTTCTGTTACTCAAGTATTTTGTGAGTTATATTTGCCTAATATTATGAGCAATATTGTTGACATAGGTATAGCTAATGCAGATAAAGCATTTATTGCTAAAGAAGCTACCGTTATGTTTATTACAACTATTGTATGTTTAATATCTCATACATTAGTTGTTTATAGTACTGCGAAGTTTTCAAATAATTATGGTTATAAAATTAGAAAAGCATTATATTCTAAGGTTACATCTTTTAGTAAAAAAGAAATTGATGAGTTTGGTGCTTCTACTTTGATAACAAGAAGTACTAATAACGTAAGTAATATAACTTCTACATTTAGTTTTGGACTTAGGCTTATTATATTTGCTCCAATAATGGGAATAGGGGCAGCGATAATGGGATATAAAACAGCTCCTAGTTTAGCACCTATAGTACTAGTAGCAGTATGCATATTAGTACTTGGACTTACAACAATATTTGTTCTAGTATTTCCTAAGTTTGAAGTTCTTCAAAAGTTACTTGATAAACTTAATGCATCAACAAGGGAGATATTATCAGGGTTAAGAGTAATAAAAGCATTTAATAAGCAAGATTATTTTAAAAAGAGATTTGATAAAGTAAATACTGAAAATAAAAAACTTAATATATTCTTAAATAAAGTTTTATATTTAGTAGAACCTATGATGTCCTTGATAATAAATATAGCTACGATTGTTATAGTTTATGTATCATGTGATTATTTAAGTCTTGGAACTCTTGAAATTGGTTCTATGATGGCGTTTATTCAATATATGTCTACAGTATTATTAAGCTTTATGATGCTACTTGTTATTATTTTAAATATACCTAGAGTAATAGTATCGTTTAAAAGAATAAATGAAGTATTAAGTGTTGAACCTAGTATAAGTAATACAGGTAAAATTAAGCTTTCTAGTTTAGAAAGTATTGAATTTAAAAATGTATATTTTAGATATGATAAAGCACATGAAGATATGCTTAAAAATATATCATTTAGAATAGAAAAGGGAGAAAATATTGGCATTATTGGAAGCTCTGGAAGTGGTAAAACTACTATAGTCAATTTGCTTTTAAGGCATATTGATCCTACAAGTGGGAATATATTAATAAATGGTATTGATATTAAAGAATATGATATAGAATCTCTTAGAAATATATTTGCATATACTCCTCAAAAAACATTATTATTTAAGGGTTCTATTCGTGAAAACTTAACATTTGATAAGAATCTTGCAAATAATGTACTTGATAGTGCATTAGATGAAGCTGCTATTAAAGATTTTATTGATAACAATAGTGAAGGATATGACTTTAAGATTGAACAAGCAGCAGTTAATTTAAGTGGTGGTCAAAAGCAGAGAATGTCTATTGCTCGTGCTTTACTTAGTGGTGGTGAATGTTTACTTTTTGATGATTCATTTAGTGCTGTTGACTATATAACTGATAAAAAGATAAGAAATTCAATAAATAAAAATTATAGTGATAAAATGGTTATACTTGTTACTCAAAGAGTAGGTACTATAAAAGATGCTGATAAGATTATAGTAATAGATGAAGGAAAAGTAGAATCTATAGGTGATTATGATACTCTTGAAAAGACAAGTAAAGTATTTAAAGAATTTGTTAATTCTCAAAAAAGGGAGGTGGCATAGATGAAAAAGCAAAATAAAGCTCCTTCTTTTAAAGAAATGTTTTCTAAGACATTTAAAATAATTAAAGATTATAAAAATCATTATATACTTATAATATTATTTTGTTTACTTGCAGCTTTGTTTAGTGCACTTGCTCCATATTTCTTAGGTTATGCGACAGATAGTTTATACGATTCTATCAAGAACGGGGTAGGATTTAATTATTCATATATTGTAAAAGTATTAATGATAGTTCTTGTTTGTTATGTAATAGATGCTTTATGTACATACTTTAAAAGTTATATGTCATCTAAATTAGGTCAAGAAATTGGATATGATCTAAGACGCAAACTTATTAATAAAATAAATGTTACTAAACTTAGAAAATTAGATAGTATGAAGAAAGGAGATATTATTAGTAAAATAACTAATGATGTAGAAAGACTAACTGATAATATTACTGAAATTATTCCAGAACTTGTATATAATGTATCGTTAATAATTGGTGTTATTATAATGATGTTTGTACTTAATGTTAAACTTGCTCTTCTTACTATTTTGGCTATTCCAATTACATATTTATTATTATCATTTGTTGTAAGAAAAACTCAAAATTATTTTGAACTTAATCAAAAGGCTATAGGAAATGTAAACTCTTTTGTAGAAGAGAGTGTAACTAATAATGATGTAATAAAATCATTTAATAAAGAGAAATACTTTAATAAGAAGTTTGATAAAGAAAGTAAAACTTTAGCAGAATATGGTTTTAAAAGTAGTTTTTATAGTAGTTTAGCTGTTCCGTTTAATAAGGCCATTGGAAACTTGAATTATATTGTTATTGTATGTGTTGGTAGTATTAGTGTTATTAAAGGTAATATGAGATTAGGTGCCATACAATCATTCATACAATATATGAAAGACTTTAATAGGCCAATGAATGTTATAGCTCAAGTTATTAGTAATTTGCAAATGGCTATCGCAAGTGTTGATAGAGTATATGAAATACTTGATTTAGAAGAAGAAACTAATGGAAAGATAAAAGAATTTACATTTAATGATTCAATTGAGTTTAGGGATGTAACTTTTAGTTATGTTGAAGGTAAAACAGTTCTTAAGAACTTTAATCTTAAGATTAATAAAGGTGAAAAGATTGCATTAGTTGGTAAAACCGGTGCTGGTAAAACTACTATAGTAAATCTTTTGATGAATTTCCATGCTCATTATACTGGACAAATATTAATTGATGGAGTGGATATTAGAGATATTGATAAAGCATCATATAGAAAATTAATTAGTATGGTTCTTCAAGATACTTGGTTATTTGAAGGTACTATAAAAGATAATATAGTTTTTGACAAGCAAATTAGCGATGATAAGTTATCAAAAGCACTTTCTAAATCTAAGATACTTCATATGATTGAAGGACTTCCAAATGGACTTTTATATCAAATTAACGAAGAAACTAATAATATGTCTGCTGGTGAAAAACAATTACTTACAATAGCACGAGCTCTTGTAGCAGACCCAGAGATACTTATACTTGATGAAGCAACGTCTAATGTAGATACTCGACTTGAATATTTAATAAATCATTCAATGAATAGTTTAATGAGAGATAGAACTTCTATAGTAATTGCTCATAGACTTTCAACTATAGTAGAAAGTGATAAAATAGTTGTTATTAAAAGTGGACAAATACTTGAAGCTGGAACACATAAAGAATTACTTAAGAATAAAGGATACTATTATGAACTTTATAGTAGCCAATTTGATTTAAATGAGGAATAATTATGGATAAATATGTAGTTGGTTTAGATGAATACATGGAAATAAATGAATTAAATCCATTAGCGTATACAAGAGATCTTACTACTTGCATTGCTGTTCTTTTACACTTAAAGGATTCTAGTATTCTTATGCATATAGCTGCATTTGAGAATGGAGAAATAGAACTTGATAAATTTATAAAATTAGTAAGTGAAAGAAAAGAAGAAATAGAAAGTGCTGAAGTATTTAAAGCACCAAGGACTGAAACACCTAGTTTAGATAAAGTATGTGATATTCTTACTAATAATAGTATTTCATTTGAATTAGAAAATGTATTTAGAAATTATTCTAATATGACATCAGTTGGTTATAACTATAACAATAAAAAATATTATATGGTAGATATGTATAAAGGTGAACCTGAATTTATAGAAGTACCTAAAGGATTTAAAATAGAATTATAAAATCATAAATTATATATTTTTTAAAGAGAACTAGCAATAGTTCTTTTTTAATTTGACAATAATTTTACAAACTATTTTTGAAAAGGTATTTACAAAAGCGAACAAAAATAGTAATATAGTGGTAGGAAGTGAAACAAAGTGGTAGAAAGTGGGGTGCTTTGAGATGCTTATGGGTGAATTTCATCATAATCTTGATGAAAAGAGTAGATTAATCATTCCAAGTAAGTTTAGAAACGAGCTTGGAGAAAAAGTTATTATCACTAAAGGTCTTGATAAGTGCTTATTTGTTTATTCAGAAAGTGAATGGAGTAAATTAGTACAAAAAGTAAGCAACCTACAATTTACTAAAAAGAATGTTAGAGCCTTTGAAAGGTCCTTCATTGGTGGAGCTTCTTTAATTGAATTCGATAAACAAGGTCGAATTAATATTACCTCACCGTTAGTTCATTACGCCAATATTGATAAAGAATGTGTAATTATTGGCGTAAATGAACGACTTGAAATTTGGAGTCTAGAAGAATTTAATAATTATATGAAAGAGAATGAAGAAAATCTAAGTGAAATAACTGAAGATATCTTCGAGATGAATTATGAAGCATAAAAGTGTATTATTAGAAGAGGTAATAAATTATTTAAATGTTAAACAGGGTGGAATATATGTGGATGCTACTGTAGGATATGCAGGACATTCAAGTGTAATATTAAAGAAAATTGGAAAAGAAGGGGTTCTTTTCGCCTTTGATCAAGATGATGAAGCAATAGAATATTCAAACAAAAGATTATCTGAAATAGGTAATAACTTCACAATCTTTAAAAGCAATTTTGTTAACATGAAAAAATATATTAATGAAAATGTTGATGGAATACTTTTTGATTTAGGAGTTTCAAGTCCTCAATTAGATGAGGCAGAAAGAGGATTTAGTTTTCATAAAGATGCTCCTCTTGATATGAGAATGGATCAAAGTAATCCATTAAATGCTAAGATAGTAGTAAATGAATATAGTTATGAAAAACTTACTGAAATTTTATTTAAGTTTGGTGAAGAAAAATATGCTAAAAGCATTGCTAAAGCGATTATAGAAGCAAGACCAATTGAAACAACTCTTGAACTTGCTGAAGTAATTAAAAATAGTGTGCCAATTAGTTATAGAAATAAAAGCCATCCGGCTAGAAAAACTTTCCAAGCTATTAGAATTGAAGTAAATCATGAGCTTGATATATTAGAAAGTTCACTTAGAGATGCATTTGATTTATTAAAAGTCGGTGGAAGACTTGAAGTAATATCATTTCATTCACTAGAAGATAAAATAGTTGCTAAAGTATTTAAAGATTTATGTAGTGATGATGTTAGTACTAGAAAACTTCCAGTTGTTCCAATTGAATTAAGTGCAAGAGCTAAAAAAATAGTGAAGATAACACCTAGCGATGATGAGCTAGATGATAATAATAGAAGTAGAAGTTCTAAACTAAGAGTAATTGAAAGGATAAGGTAAATGAAACAAAAAAGATATGTAAAAACTAAGGGGGAAGGGTTACTAAAAACATTGACAGTAATTTTCTTCGTTGCATTTTTACTATCAACGTTTGTTTTGAGTGCTAAAGTTCAATCAAGCAACTCTGAACTTCAAAGATTAAAAAGTAAAATTGAATCTCAAGAAAAGATGAATTTAAGTATGCAAATGAAAATAAATGAGCTTGCATCATTAGATAATGCTTTAGAAGTTGCGGATGCCAATGATTTGAAGTATAATAATAGTAATATTAGAGTAATTTCAAAGTAGAGGTGGCACAATGAAGAAAACAAGAGTAATTAAGATTAATACAATATTCATAATTATTGTTGTTTTTATTTTTGCTGCAATAATTTTAAAGTTATTATGGATTGGTCTTGGAAATGTAAAGGTTAATGACAAAACTTTGGCAGAGTTTGCTAATAATCGTGATACTAGGAAAAGAACTCTTACTGCAAAAAGAGGAACTATATATTCTAGTAAAGGAGAGGTTTTAGCAAAAGATGTTAATAGTTATACTGTTATTGCTTATTTAGATCCTAGTAGAACAAAAGATAAAAAAAGACCATATCATGTTGTGGACAAAGAAAAAACAGCTGAACTTTTAAGTCCTTTAATAAATATGACTAAAGAGAGAATATTAAAGTTATTAAATACTAAAATTAAATCATGTAATGATGATAAAACTGAATGTACAGAAAGAGTTCCATATCAAGTAGAATTAGGTCCAGGAGGACGTGGTATTACTGAACTTGTTAAAGATCAAATAGAAGACTTAGATTTGCCTGGAATTGATTTTATTGCTAGTACTAAGAGATATTATCCTAATGGGGACTTTTTATCTTATACATTAGGCTATGCTAAAAATAATGATGATAATCAATATGTTGGTGAAATGGGACTTGAACTTTATTATAATGATGAATTAACTGGTACTGATGGTTATGTAGAGTATCAATCTGATTTATATGGATATCAAATTACTAGTACACCCGCTGTAGAAAAAAAGAGTGTTAGTGGGGATGATATATATTTAACTATTGATGACAATATTCAAATGTTTACAGAACAAGCTATGAATACCTTAGAAGGTGGTAAACCTGAGTGGGCTACTATATCTGTTGTAAACGCTAAAACTGGAGAAATATTAGGCGTTTCGTCAAGCCCGAGTTTTAATAATAATACTTTAGAAATAAAATCATATTATGATCCGTTTGTTGCTTATGAATATGAGCCTGGATCAACTATGAAAATATTTAGTTTTATGGCTGCTATGGAAAATGGGATATATGATGGAAGCAAAAAATATAAGAGTGGTACTATTAAAGTCGATGAAGCTAATATTAAAGACTGGAATAATAAAGGATGGGGTATGGTTACTTTTGATGATGGATTTATGGCTTCGTCAAATGTAGCTGCTGTAAATCTTGCTATGCAGCTTGGACGTGCTAAACTTAAAGATTTTTATTCTTCTCTAGGTTTTGGAAAGAAAACTGGTATTCCTCTTCCAAATGAAAGTAAAGGAATAGTTAATTTTAGATATAATACAGAAGTTGCTGCTGCATCTTATGGTCAAGGTATGACAGTTAGTGCTATTCAAATGGTTCAAGCACTTACAACTATTGCTAATGATGGAATTATGATAAAACCATATTTAGTTTCCAAGATTGTTAGTGGCGAAACTGGAGAAGTGGTTCTTGAAAATAAGAGAACAGAGATTGCTAAAGTAGCAAGTACTGAAACTAGTGAAAAGATGAAAACATTAATGCGTGGTGTTGTTCAAAAAGGATGTAAAATAGCTACTGGTGGTGGATATAATGTTCCTGGATATGATGTTATAGGTAAAACAGGTACTGCTCAAATTGCATCATCTAGAGGAGGATATTTAAAGGGTAGTAGAAATTATGTTAAAAGTTTTGCTGCTTTATTTCCTGGAGATGACCCACAAATAATTATATATGTTGCTGCTAGTAAAATAACTGATGCTAAATATTTAAAAAATTCTGTTAAAACACTTGTTAAAGATGTTGGAACATACCTTAATATAGTAGGAAATAAAGAGGTAGAAGAGACTGGAACATATACAACCAAGAGTTATATTAATTTAGATACAGCAACTGTTAAAACAGCATTAGAAGCTTCATCAATGGAAGCAGTTGTTATTGGAGAAGGAACAAAAATAATAAAACAATATCCAAAAGAAAATACTAAAATAAATGCTCATAATAAGATATTTTTGCTTACTAATGATACAAACTATAAGATGATCAATATAAAAGGCTGGTCTAGAAATGATGTTTCGACATTTGCTCGAATGATTAATTTAGATGTAAGTTTTGATGGATATGGCTATGTTAAAGCATATTCAATAAAAAAAGGAACGTTATTAGATAAATCTAGCAAGTTGGATGTTACATTAGAACCGGTATTTAAAGAAGAGACTAAAAAGGATAATCAAAATTAATTATCCTTTTTTAATTCGACAAAATTTTTAATTATTATGTTATAGAATATACTTGAGGTGAAACATGAGAACATTTTATTTATTTGAAGTAAAAGATAATATTATTAAAAATTATAGAAATAATTATGAGGAGTTATATTCTATGCTTGAAAATATTCATCATTTAAAGACTGAAGATATAGTACTAGGGTATAGTATATTTAATTCTATTGTGATGCCACTTAAGAAGGATGATTATAATCAATATATTAAACAAAATAATTTAGATAATGAAAACTATATTTGTTATAATTATACTCATACTATTAATGATTTTTATAATGATGAAACTACTAAAATGGTTATAAATAATTCACATATAAAGATAAGAACTAATAAGAATGCTCCATCATTTTTCTATAACATTCGTACATTTAAAAACATATTTGTTTGTGATTTTGATAATCATGATTATTTTCTTTTAGATAATAATATATATTCTTGCATAAACTCTTAATTCTTGATAGAATTGTCATAAGGAGATGAAATTATGTTAATATTAGAAGCAGTTAAATGTACTGGTAATATATGGATGGATATATTATATTTAGTAATTGGACTTGTTGTTGGCGTTTTAGCTGGTTTCTTTATATCTAAGAAATTAGTATCTAAACAATTAAAAGAAAATCCACCTGTTAGTGAAGAAATGATTAAAACTTTGATGAGAGGTATGGGAAGAAATCCTAGTCAAAAACAAGTTAATCAACTTATGAAACAAATGCAAAAGTTCCAATAGGAACTTTTTTTTGTGGTATAATTTGTATGGTGAATAATATGAGTAAATTTTTTAAGCATTTACATACAGTAAATAAACATAGATTTGAAGTGTTTAAGTTATGTTGCAAAGTTGGTCTTCCTTTTAGGGGACTTGTTCATGACTTATCTAAATATTCTTATGAAGAGTTTTCAGAATCTGTTAAATATTATACAGATGGTACTATTAGTCCATTACTTACTAGTAAAAAAGAGAATGGCTATAGTAGGGCATGGCTTCATCATTTTGGTCGTAATAAACATCATTTTGAATATTGGTATGATTATAGTGCTCCAGTGAAGACTCCTATAATACCATTTAAATATATGCTCGAAATGATATGTGATAGAATAGCTGCTAGTAAAATATATTATAAAAAGGATTATAAAAATAGTACTCCATATGAATATTATATGGCACGTAAAGATAACTATCAGTTAAATCCAAAACTTAAAGATTTCTTAGAAGAAGTATTTTATGATTTAAGTAAAAAAGGGGAGAAGATACTTAATAAGAAATATATTTATAATTTATATTTAAAACATACTAAATAAAAGATTCTACTTTGTTGTAGAATCTTTTTTAAATGTTACTTCAAATATTTCTTTGTTATCTTTTAAGAATAGGTAACCCCCCAAATATTTATAATCTCCTTCAAATTCGTTTAATAATTCTTTATCTTTATAAACTCTTAATTTTTCATCATCTGATATATAAAAGTTATAACCATTACTGAAGAATTCTTTCTTTGCTGTATATTCATCAATTTGTTTTGAGTTAACTAAATCTATATAATATGCTTTATCAAGTTCATCTACGTTAGTGTATGCGTATATTTGGTAATAACCTTTAGTTTTATTTAATTCATATATTTCATAAGTTGTTTTAATATTTTTATTTCTATCGAGTTCTGTTTTAAAGTATTCATATAAATCATAGTCATAAAATGTTAATGTTTCTTTGTTGCTGTTATCTTCAAAAGTAAAAATATATTCTTGTTTAGCATAATCATATAAATCTTTAAATGTTGTTGTTGTACTTATTTTTCTTTCTATATTTTTTGAATTTATTAAATATATTGATGTTTTTCCATTATAGTATGTTCTTAAATATAATTTGTTATTATATGATTTAGAACCAAATGGTCCATCAAAATATTCTTCTTCAAATTCTTTTCCATATTCATTATCTATTTTACTATCTATATATATTTTCATATTACTGTTGGCAATACTTATTTTATTATCTTTTTGTAATACTATGAAGTTTCCAACTGAGTATATGTATGTGTACTCAAATGGAATTATTTCTTCATTTTTAAGATTTATAACTCCGTATTTATTATTTTTAGATGCGAATATGTATTTATCATTAAATACTTTTATATCATCGTATATTAAGTCTATAATTACTTTTCCATTATGATCAATTAAACCAGCTTTATTTGTTGTGTTAGTAATTGTAAAATAGTTGAGTGAATTTACTTCAACGTCAAAAGTACTTGCTGCATCAAAATATATTGTTCCGATAGTGGTATCTATATTAGTTATTGTTCCATCATTAGTGTTTAAGAGTGCCTGATAACGTTTATCTGTTTTTTCATCATATGTTTCTAATAATACATATGTTCCATATAATTCTTTCATGTGTGGTACTGTTATTGTATCGTAATCTTTTGATTTCTTTTTAGTTTTATTGTTCACATAATAACAGTAATCACCATTAGAATAAAAACTATAATTTTTAGATGTTGCATAAGGCTTATCATCGCTACTATTATTACGTGAATCATCTAATATTTTATCATTAAATATCTTTCCATTATTACCAATAATATAATAAATACTATCTTTATATTCAACTATATTTTTAGTGTCATCATCAAAATATATTTTTCCATTAGTAGTTAGTTTTGAAACCAATTCTATTTCTTTAAAATCTTCAGTTATTTTTGGTATTTCTGGTTCTTTAGGCTTTTCAGGAGTTTTAGGGGATGATGAGAGAATACCTATAACAGAGGCACTAATACAAAGTAATAGTGTTAATATGATTGCTATAACAGCAATTCGTTTTTTCTTATTCATTTTATAACCACCTTTATTCTAAAAGTATTATAACATACAATTTAGACTTTTAAAATATTCATTTATAATATATAATATTTAATGGAGAAGTAAAATATGGCAAAAGAAATACAAGAATATATAACATATTTATCACCTGAATTTATATATGTTCCATTTGATTCAGTTGATAAATTACAACTATCTAAAAATAAATTAGTAAATCATAATACATTATTAGGTGAAAGAGATAATGGTAAAAAAATATTTAGTCCAGTTAGTGGTAAGGTTATTGGTGCTAAAGAGATGATTTATAAAAGTGGTAAATGTAAAAGTTTAGTTATTGAAAATGATTTTATAGATAAAAAAGAGAGATTAAATCCTACTAGAAATTTAAGTAAAACAAAAAAGAGTGATATAGTTGAATCTTTAAAGAAATATGGACTAGATAATAAAATAAATAGTAAGACTACGCTAGTAGTTAATTCTTTATATGATAAAAATTATGATCTAAAAGATATGGTTATTAATTATGAATGTTATGAAGAGATACTTGAAGCTATAGATGAATTTATGAGTGCTTTTGGTATGAAGAATTGTTATATTTGTGTAGACAGAAATGATTTATATTCTATAGAAGCGTATAACAAGTATATTAATGCTTTTTTAAATATTTGTATGGTTCATAGTAATAAGAAGTTTAAGGATTCTACTTGTGTTTTTTATAATGTTGAAGAGATTCTTGCGATTCATAAAGCTATATCTTTAGACTATATGTATGATAACACTATTTTAACTATTAATAATGGTAAACCATCTATAGTTAAGGTAAAACTATATACTTCATTACTAGAACTCTTAGAAGCCTTAAAAATAGCTTATAAGACTAAAAAAATATATGTTGATAATAATATAATAGATAATCCTTCTGACTTTATAATAGATGCTAGTGTTAGAAGTGTTATAGTAAAGGATAACTAATATGATATATGTATTTTTAGGAAATGAAATAAATATTATAAAGAAGAAAATAGATTCTTTAATAGATGAACTTAAAATAGATAATGTTATTAAATATGATTATGATAGTGTTAGTATAGATGACATATTAAATGAAGTAAATTATGTAGATTTATTTAATGAAAAGAAATTACTTATAGTATCAAATTTTACTTTTAAGAAAATGAAAGATAAAGAAGAAAAAGCACTTAGTAATTATATTAATCATATGAATGATAATGTTATTATTTTAAAGTGCATTGATGAAAAGTTAGATAATAAAAAAGAATTAATTAAATTAGTAAATGATAAATGTAAAGTTATAGAACTTAAAAAGATGGATTATAAAACATTACATGAATATGTTACGAAGATATTTAGTGATAATAATAAAAGAATAACTTATAATCAAATTAAAAATATTTTAAGTTTATGTGAGAATGATACTGATAGTGTTTTAAATGAAGTAAATAAATTACTTTTATATAAAATGGATAGTGATACTATTACTGATGAAGATATAGAAAATGTAATTAGTAAGAATAGTGAAAAAGAAATGTTTAAGTTAAATGATGCGGTTATGGCTCATAATATACCTAATATGCTTGAAAGTACTAAGACTCTTGTTAGTAGTGGAGTAGATGAAGTAGTTATAATAGATTACTTATCTAAGCAATTTAGAACTCTTTATCAAATTAAAGTTATGTCTAAAGATACTGGTATACAAACTATAACAAGTAGACTTTCTTTAAATCCGTTTGTTACTAAAAAGATGCTTGATGTAGTAGGTAAATTTAGTGAAGAAAAATTACTTAATATAATATATAAATTAAGTGATGCAGATATTTCTATTAAAGTAGAGGGGCTTGATAAGAGCAAAGTTTTAGAGAACTTTTATTTATCTATATAATGTATATACTTTACATAGTAAACGTAAAATTATTATGTAAAACATTAAAATAAAAGTATAATATTATTGAAAGGTGTGATATTTTATGTTAATTCTAGCTAAAAGTATATTAGGATTAATGATAGGTTTCTTTTTATCTGTTATATTAGGTTTATTCTTAATACCGATGTTAAGAAAATTAAAGTGTGGTCAAACAATTAGTTCATTTGTTGCGTTTAGACATGCTAGTAAGCAAGGAACTCCAACTATAGGTGGACTTATATTTATAATTCCAACTTTAATTACAATGTTTGTCTTATATTTGAGAGGAAGTTTAGAGATAACTCATAATTTGCTTATTATAATCTTTGTATTTGTGAGTTATGCATTACTTGGATTTGTTGATGATTATTTAAAAGTAAGAGATCATAATAATGATGGACTTTCAATAACTCAAAAGTTAGTAGTTCAAGTGTTAATAGCATTAGTATTTTTCTATATATATATGCAAGGTGGGGGAGATGCATATTTAACTATAACTTCACTTGGTATTAATATTGATATGAAGTGGTTATATGGAATCTTTATATTATTTCTTCTAGTAGGAAGTTCTAATGCAGTTAATTTAACTGATGGACTTGATGGGCTTGCTGGTGGACTTTCACTAATAGCTTTCTTAAGTTTTGGTATCATTACTTGGGGAACTACTTGGATAGCAGGATATCAAGAAATAGCAATCTTCTGCTTTATACTTGTAGGTTCAATATTAGGATTCTTAGTTTATAATACACACCCAGCTAAAGTATTTATGGGAGATACTGGTTCTTTATCTTTGGGAGCAACACTAGCAGCTGTAGCTATAGTTACTAAACACGAGTTATCACTTGCTGTTATAGGTGGTGTGTTCGTAATGGAAGTATTGTCTTCTATAATACAATTAACTGCAATAAAAAAATTTAAAAGAAAAGTATTTTTAATGGCACCAATACATCATCATTTTGAAAAATTAGGTTGGGAAGAAACTGATATAGTAAAAATGTTTTATATAATTGGATTTATGCTTGGATGTGTAGCAATTTACTATGGAGTATGGATGTAAAAAACTAAATACATAAATAAAATCACTTATTCATATTATTAATGAATAGGTGATTTTTATTAAGAGAAATAAACTAATAATTATTACAACTATATTACTAGCTTTAATAGGTGTCATAATGATATATTCTAGTAGTTATATATGGGCATCTTTTAAATATAATAATCCATATAAGTATGTACTTAATCAAGGTATATTCTTTATAGTTGGTATTTTCATTATGTTTATGTTTTCTAAAATAGATGTTAATCTTTATAAGAAACATTCAAATACTTTTTTAGGTATTTGCTTTTTATTGCTTATTCTAGTTTTAATACCAGGAATAGGTAGTGTTAGAAATGGAAGTAGAAGTTGGTTCGGTATTATGGGTCTTGGTTTTCAACCTAGTGAGCTTACTAAGATATCTCTTATAATATTTACATCTAAGTATTTAAGTAATAACGATAAAATAAAAAGAAATCCATTTAAATTTATGGCTCCAGTACTTTTTATAATAATGCTATTTTTTGGTCTTATAATGTTAGAACCTGATTTTGGTACTGGTATGGTTATTGTTTGTTCTTTGATTGGTCTTATATTTATAAGTGGAACAGACGTATCAATATTTATAAAGCTTGGTATCCTTGGTATAATTGGAATAGTTGTTCTTATTATAATCGCACCATATAGAATGGATAGAATTACTTCGTTTTTAAATCCATGGAGTGACCCCTTGGGTAGTGGATTTCAGATGATACAAAGTTTATATGCGATAGGTCCTGGAGGACTACTTGGATTTGGATTTTTAAATTCAAGACAAAAACATTTTTACCTTCCAGAACCTCAAACAGATTTTATATTTTCAATAATTAGTGAAGAGTTTGGTTTCATTGGAGACCTAGTTTTAATATTACTTTTTATAACATTATTTTATAATATTATTAAAAAAGCGATAGATACTGAAGACTTGTTTTCAAAATATTTAATATTTGGTTTAGTATTTTTAATGATGTTTCAGACACTTCTTAATCTTTCAGTAGTAGTTGGTCTTGTTCCAATAACTGGTGTAACTCTTCCTTTTATTAGTTATGGTGGATCATCTTTATTAGTTAGTATGATGAGCATTGGTATCATTTTAAATGTTAAAGATAAATAAGGCTTTCTTTATTAAGAAGAAATGTAGTGTGTTTACATATATTTGATATACTATGATTGATACTAATTATATTTAATGGTATTATGTTTGTATGAAAAAGAAATGGTTTATATTAATAATTATATTGGTAATTGGCTTTGTAGTGGGTTGTTATATTTTTTTGAATAAAACTAATGAAGTTAAAATAACTATAAATAATCAATCACATGATTTGAAAGATATTAATGAAGTTGTTGAGTTAGCAGAAAAAGAATTTTATAAATGGAATATAAATGCTAAATTATTAACAATTGAGTATTATGAAAAGAATGTTGCGGATTTGGAAGAACAACTAAAAAATGAATATTCAGCTACCGAGGCAGTAGTAATTAATATTAAATTTAAAACTTTTTTAATTACTGATCAATCTTTAAAAAGAAATGAAGAATATACATATTCTATGGAATTTATTAAAAAAGATAATTCATGGAATATGGTGAATTTTGGACAAGGATAGTTTTATAATTTCGCTGGAGAAAATTTTAGAAATCTTCAACGACTTTTTATTTATAAATAATTAGCACTCTCTATTGACAAGTGCTAAAAAATGATGTATAATATGCTCGTTGAATAGGAGGCATAGATATGTTTAATATGAATAATGAAGAAAATGAAAACGTCTTAGAAAAGTATGGACGTAATATAAATGAAGATGTTAAGAATCATAAGATTGATCCTATCATCGGTCGTGATGATGAGATTCGTAGTATAACTAGAATTTTATCTAGAAAGACAAAAAATAATCCGGTTTTAATTGGAGAACCAGGAGTAGGTAAAACTGCGATAGTTGAAGGACTTGCTCAAAGAATAGTTAGAGGAGATGTACCAGAGAGTTTAAAAAATAAAATAGTATGGGAGTTAAATATGTCTTCTTTAATAGCAGGCGCTAAATATAGAGGTGAGTTTGAAGAAAGACTTAAAAAAGTACTTGATGAAGTTAAGAAGAGTGAAGGAAACATCATAATGTTTATTGATGAAATTCACTTAATAGTTGGTACTGGAGCAGTTGATGGAGCAATGGATACTGGTAATATATTAAAGCCAATGCTAGCACGTGGTGAAATACATGTAATTGGTGCTACTACTTTAAATGAATACAGAATGTATATTGAAAAAGATGGTGCTTTAGAACGTAGATTTCAAAAAGTTACTATTAGTGAACCAACTGTAGAAGACACTATAACAATACTTCGTGGACTTAAAGAAAGATTTGAAATATATCATGGAGTTACCATTCAAGATAAAGCTCTTGTAAGTGCAGCAACTCTTTCTAATAGATATATAACTGATAGATTTTTACCAGACAAAGCAATTGACTTGGTAGATGAAGCATGTGCTACTATAAGAGTACAAATGGATAGTGTACCAACTTCACTTGATGAGATTACTAGAAAAATATTAACTTTACAAGTAGAAAAAGAAGCATTAAAGAAAGAAAAAGATGAACTTTCTATTAAGAGACTTGAAAAAATTGATGATGAACTTTATACATTAAAGGGTAAAGAACAAGAATTAAGTACTAAATGGAAAGAAGAAAAAGAAATTAATGAAGATATAAAGAAAGTTAAATCTGATATATCTAGATATACTTTTGAATTTGAAGAAGCTAAAAATAATTATGATTTAGAAACTGCTGCTAGAATTAAGAATGGTACTTTACCAAAGTTAGAACAAAAGTTAAGTGAGCTTACTAAGAAACGTAAAGATGGTATTTTATCCGATACTGTTACTAGTGAAGATATTGGAGATGTTATAAGTAAATGGACTAATATTCCATTATCTAAGTTAATGAGTAGTGAAAAAGAAAAGATACTTAATTTAGAGGAAAACTTAAAGAAACGTGTTAAGGGTCAAGATAATGCAATTAAGCTTGTGAGTGATGCAATAATTCGTTCTAGAAGTGGAATTAAAGATCCTGAAAGACCTATTGGTTCGTTTATGTTCTTAGGTCCAACTGGAGTAGGTAAAACAGAAGTAGCCAGAAGTCTTGCATATGAATTATTTGATGATGAACATCATATGGTAAGAATAGATATGAGTGAATACATGGAAAAATATTCTGTGTCTAGATTAATTGGTGCTGCTCCTGGATATGTCGGATATGAAGAAGGTGGACAACTTACTGAAAAGGTAAGAAGAAATCCATATTCAATAGTTTTATTTGATGAAATAGAAAAAGCACATCCAGATGTACTTAACTTATTACTTCAAATACTTGATGAAGGAAGACTAACTGATTCAAATGGTAGAACAGTTAACTTTAAGAATACAATTATAATTATGACTTCTAATGTAGGAAGCGAATATATTATAAATAATGAAGAAGATAAAGTAAGAAGTGAACTTAATAAATATTTTAGACCAGAATTCTTAAATAGACTCGATGAAATAGTTGTATTTAATAAGCTTTCTAAAGAAAACTTAAGTGAAATACTTGATAAGATAATTGGTGAGATAGAACATAGACTTGTTGATATTAATGTTAAAATTAGATTAACAGAGAATGCTAAAAAATATTTCATTGATAACGGGTATGATGAATATTATGGAGCTAGACCTTTAAAGAGACTTGTTAATAATAAACTTGAAACTTTAATAGCACGAAAACTTATTAATAACGAAATAAGACAAAATACTGATATAGTTGTAGACTACAAAGATAATGAAATTCAAATATCATAAGTAGTAGTATTTATGTACTACTACTTTTTATTTAGTAAAAATAAGTAAATTATGGTATACTATTTATAGTGGTGAATATGAAAAGTTTAATTTATAAAATAAAATGTTTGAAGAGTGGAACTATTAAAAGTATATTTAATATAGTAGGTAAGATACATAATAAGACTCATAAATGTAGATTATTCTTACTTATTGATATAGTATTTTGTTCTATTAAATATGGTGCTGGTCCTTATGATTATCAAGAGTTTGAATTTTATAATTTGAATTCTAAAGAGAGAAAGACATATTTAACTAGAGTTAAAAATAATGCTATTGTAAGGATGTTTAATGATAAAGAAATATCTAAGAAGTTTGATGATAAAGTAGAGTTTAATAAATTATTTAATGAATATTTAAAACGTGATTGGTTATATTTAGATAATAATTATGATGAGTTTGTTAAGTTTTGTGATGAGAAAGAAGACTTTATTGCTAAACCTGTAAGTGGTTCTGGAGGAGAAGGCATTGAACTTATAAAGATAGATAAAAAAGCATTAAAGAAGACTTATGAATATTTAGTTTCTAATAATAAGTTACTTGTTGAAGAGAAAATTATTCAAAATAAAAAGATAAGTATGCTTAATAAAACTAGTGTTAATACGTTTAGAATTGTTTCATTCTTTGATGGAAAAGAAACTCATATATTAAATGTTGTATTTAAGATAGGTAATGGTGGCGTTACAGATAACTTCTCTAGTGGAAGTATGTATACTTTTGTTCGTGATGGAAAAATAATAGTTCCAGCAATAGACAGAGATGATAATATTTTCTATGAACATCCAATTAGTAAGATTAAAATAGTAGGTTATGAAATTCCTAATTATGATAAAGCTATTAATTTAGTTAAAGAATGTGCTAAAAAGATTCCGGAAGTTAAATATGTTGGTTGGGATGTAGCTATTACTGATAAAGATGCAGTTATTATAGAAGGTAATTGTTTCCCTGGAGTATATCAAATAAAACCAAGCTTTGTAGAAGATAAAGTTGGTTTAATACCGATATTTGAAGATGCTATGAAAATAAGAATAGATAAGTTATAGGATACATGATATGAAAGAATTTGAAAATGAATTATATGAAAATGGAATAAAATATATTGCTGGTATAGATGAAGTAGGAAGAGGACCATTAGTAGGACCTGTTGTTACTGCTGCTGTAATACTTCCAAGAGAATTCTATGATGAGAGAATTAATGATTCTAAGAAACTAACTGAAAAGAAAAGAGAATTATTATATGATGTTATAATGGAAAATGCAGTTAGTGTTGGAATAGGGATTAGTAGTGAAGATGTGATAGATAAAATAAATATACTTGAAGCTACTAAGAAAGCTATGATAGAAGCAGTTAATAATCTAAGTGTTAAACCAGAACATTTATTGATAGATGCAGTTAAATTAAATATAGATATACCGCAAACATCTATAATAAAGGGAGATGCTAAAAGCGAAAGTATTGCTGCTGCATCAATAGTTGCTAAAGTAACAAGAGATAGAATGATGATAGAACTTGATAAAGAACATCCTGAATACGATTTTAAACATAATAAGGGTTATGGAACTAAAAAACATATAGAAGCAATAGAAAAATATGGAATTTTAAAAGAGCATAGAAAAACTTTTGCTCCATGTGATAAGTATGTATAAGAACATCTTGAATAGATGTTTTTTTAATTAAAAAATTTTAAAAATAAATTGAATTTTTTTATATAAAATAATATACTTAAATTAAGATAGGTAGGTAGTATTAATGAGTAATAAAATTAATGAAGGATTAATACTTGATGATGATGACATAGTTAAAGCGGGGGATGATGGTTTAACTGAGATAACTGAAGAAAATTTAAAGGAACTTGCTGATCAGTTACAGTTTGATACTTTAGCACAAGAATGTATTGTTGAAGATTTATGCAAATCATATAATATAAGTCGTGAAGATATGTTTGTGCTTATTCATGAACTTAAAAAGAGAGGAAATAATGTAGTAACAATGAATACTTCAGCTTCTCTTGATGAAGGAAGTGAAGAGAAAACAACTGTTACATTAATTAGAAATTATGGACATGAACAGTTGATAAATGATCTATCATATAGGATAGAAAATAATGATGATAGTATTAAATGTATGCTTATATCTGATACTAGATTTGGTAGTATATATCAACAAACTAGTATACTTAATGATATGTATTTAAAAGCTAAAGCAATGGGAGTTAAATATGTATTTCTTACAGGTGATGTGGTAGAAGGTGTATATAAAGGAGCTAAAAGTATATATAATTCAACTCTTCATAAAGATGGATATGATGATCAAGCTGATTATGTAGCTGCTTGTTTTCCTAGAGTTGATGGTATAACTACATATTTTGTTACTGGAGAACATGACTTATCATTTTTAAAAACTAAAGATAAAGTTGATATTGGAAACTTAATTGCTTCTAAAAGGCCTGATATGATTTATTTAGGCCCAAGACGTAAAAAAGTTACATTTGTAAATGGCAGTGGAAACGGAAACATATCTTTATATTTACAACATTCAAGTGGTAATGTTCCATATACTATAAGTTATAAACCGCAACAAAAAATAGCAGCACTTAGAAATGAAGATAAAACTGATATATTAGTAACAAGTCATTTTGCTGCGTGTGATTCATTTTTAAGACGTGGAGTTCGTTCTTATCAGGTTCCTACAGTAGTTGGAACAACTGATGAAATGAAAGATGCTAATACACCTGTATATAACACTGTTGGCAGTTGGGTAGTTACATTAAATAAAGATAAAAAAGGTAATTTAAAAAATACTTCTCAAATGTATATTCCATATTATCAGACAATTAGAGATGATTATAAAACATTTAAAACTTTACATTTAACAGACCATGAATCTATATATTTAAGTCAACCAACTATTAGAGATGAAAAAGATAAAATATATTCAGGTATTAAAAATGGTGAAAGTGTAGATGGAGTTTGTTCTAGACTTGGTATTTCCCCATTAAAGTTTGGAGGTATGCTTGAAGAATTCAAATTAAAAGGCTATGATATTGATTTGTCTGATAAAGGGGATGGAAAAATAATTATAAAGAAGAATAAAAGTAAAGTTGGTAAAGTTATAAAACCTCAAATGGATGAACTTACTCATATTAGACAAACTTGGATATCAGATACTCACTTTTGTAATGAAGCTCAACAGCTTGGACTTGTAAATCGAATATATAAAGAAACTCGCGATAAAGGTATAACTACTGTATTACATTTTGGTGACGTGCTTGATGGAGATTATCATAATAGACCAGAACATCAATATGCATTATTTAGACAAGGTGCTTCAAGACAACTAGATTATATAGTTAATTATTATCCTAAAATTGAAGGGGTTGATACATATTTTATAACAGGTACTCATGATCAAACACATGCTAAGAATGGTGGATTATTTATGGGGCCAGCTATAGAAAGACTTAGACCAGACTTACATTTTATGGGAGATGATAAAGGAATATTTAGTCCTAAAGAAAGTCCTAAGACTCTTGAAGAAATGTATCATCCAGGTGGTGGATGTGCATCAAGTTTATCATATAAGATGCAAAAATATATAGATAAAATGGAACCGGGATGCAAACCAAATATACTTGGTAGCGGACACTTTCATCAAAGTCATATGATGGCATATAGAAATGTAATAGCATTCTTAATACCATGTTTAACTGCTAAGACTAATTTTGCTATAAGACAAGGACTTGAAAATACCATGGGTGCATACTTTATAGATATGTATGTTAACTCAAAAGGTGAAATTGAAATGTTAGAGTTTGAAGAAAAAAGATTTACACCTAAAGATTGTAAGAAAGATGATTTTTTAAAAACAAAACAACTAGTATTGAAAACAAAATAATATTGTGTTAAAATACATTTATTGGGCGATGATAGTGTGATGGTAAAGCACTTAGGCTATAAATTTAAAGTGATTCTTCTAGAATAAGTAAGGTGGAACCGTCCTTTAGGACCCTTACAATGTTTTGGAAGTTTTTTATTTATTGGAGGCAGTTTATGAGGATAGAAGGAATAAAACAATTAGATCAAAATTTTTATGATACTATTGTTGTACGTAATGGAGAAATCAAGGTAAATGGTAAAGTATTAGATACAGTTACACTTGGTAAAAGTTTTAGTGAATCATTACGAGGGAAAAGTGATGAAGAAATAAAAAATGCTGTTATAGAATATTTTCTAGAATATAATCGTATAAACTTTGTATCCAGTGATTTTAGTAGAATGAATGGTTCAATGTTCTATGTGGGCAGTCAAAGTGGAAAATTATTAATTATAGATAATGATGAAATGAGTGAAGGCAAAGCTAAAGTATTAAGAAGATATGTTAATGATAGAGATTCGTTTTTATATAATAATTGTGCTGATACTTATAGTATAAGCACTAATTATGGAAGTACTAGTTCATATACTATTACAAGAGATGGCAATTTAAAATTTAATTTAGCTAGAGAAAGTACGGGAATACCTCAATATGAAAGCAAATTTTTAGAAAGATTTATTAGCCATATTTTTGCAGATGAATATATAAGAGTTATACAAAGAGGTAATAAAGAATTAGAAGATGGAGTAGAACTTGTTAGTGATAAAAAAAGAGTTATTGCACGAGTTCTTACTAAAGATTTAATGAAGAAAGTAGAAGAACACAATCGAAAGTGTGATTTTGTTAGAAAAGAAAATGAAGATGCATTAAAAATGCAACTTAAAATGGAGGGATTTTAATGGAAAAGAAAATAACTATGGAAGAACTTACTAATTATTGTAAGAATTATGGATATATCTTTCAAGGAAGTGAAATATATGGTGGACTTGCTAATACTTGGGATTTTGGGCCTTTAGGTGCAATTCTTAAAAACAATATAAAGATGGCATGGACTAAAAAATTTATTCAGGAGGATGTTAATAATGTGGCTTTAGATTCAGCTATACTTATGAATCCTAAGACTTGGGAAGCTAGTGGACACTTGAAAACTTTTAGTGACCCACTAATTGATTGTAAACATTGTAAGACTCGTCATAGAGCAGATAAATTACTTGAAGATTTAGGAGTAGAAGATGCAGGAAAATTCAGTAATGAAGAATTAATGAATTATATTAGAAAACATAAAGTAGTTTGTCCTAATTGTGGTAGTAGTGATTTTACAGATATTAGAAACTTTAACTTAATGTTTAAGACATTCCAAGGAGTTACAGAGGATGCCAAAAGTACTGTATATTTAAGACCAGAAACTGCTCAAGGTATATTTGTTAACTTTAAGAATGTAGAACGTAGTATGAGACTTAAATTACCATTTGGTATAGCTCAAATAGGTAAATCATTTAGAAATGAAATTACACCTGGAAACTTTATATTTAGAGTACGTGAATTTGATCAAATGGAACTTGAATTTTTCTGTAAACCAGGAACTGAACTTGATTGGTTTAAACATTATAAAGAATATTGTAAAAACTTCTTATTAAGTCTTGGTATTAAAGAAGAAAACTTAAGACTCAGAGATCATGAAAAAGAAGAATTATGTTTTTATAGTAATGCTACTACTGATATAGAATATAAGTTTCCATTTGGATGGGGAGAACTTTGGGGAATCGCATCAAGAACTAATTATGATTTAACTCAACATATGAAAGTTAGTTGTCAAAGTTTAGAATATTTAGATCCTGAAACAAATGAAAAATATATTCCTTATGTAATAGAACCATCACTAGGAGTAGAAAGATTATTCTTAACTATATTATGTGATAGCTATGAAAAAGAAAAATTAAGTGATACTGATGAAAGAGAAGTATTAAGATTACATCCTTTCTTAGCACCAATTAAAGTAACAGTACTTCCACTAGTTAAAAAATATCATAGTGAAAAAGCTATGGAAGTATATAAAGAAATGTCTAAATACTTTATGTGTAGTTATGATGAAACAGCATCTATTGGTAAACGTTATAGAAGAGCTGATGCAGTTGGAACTCCATTCTGTGTTACTGTAGATGATGAAACTATTAATAATGGAACTGTAACTGTTAGAGATAGAGATACTATGGAACAAGAAACTATAAAATTAGAAGATTTAAGAAATTATATTGAAGAAAGAATAGAATTCTAGAAATTATATAATTTCTTTTTATGTAAAAATTTGTCATTTTTTCTTGTTAAATTTATTAATTTAATTATTGATACATATTCGTTATTGTGTTAAAATGGTATTGTAGTACGAGAATAAGGAGGAACACTTATGGGATTTATTAATAATATATTTAAACCTGAAGATGGTGAAGAATATACAGAAGAATATGATGCTAAAGAAACAAATAAAAATAAAAAAGAAGAATATAGAAATAAAACTATTTTAGTTGAACCTAGAGCATTCTCTGAAGCACAACAAATAGCTGATTATTTAAAAGCTAAAAATCAAGTTGTTGTTAACTTTAAGAGAGTTACTTCAGATGTATCAAAGAGAATCATGGATTTTCTTAATGGTATTATTTATGCAATTGAAGGAAGTATGCAAAAGTTAGGTCCTGGTATTGTTATTTGCGCTCCTAAAGGATTTGAAATCGAAGGAAATATAACAGAAGACGATACTAAGAAAACTAAAAAAGCTGATACTGGAGAATGGTAGAATAAAGTTTTAAAATATTAGAGGTGGAGCTTATGAAAAAGTTCGATACTGTTTTTCGTGGCTATGATAAGTACCAAGTTCAAAAATGTTTAGATGAAATAATAAATAATTATGAAGTATTACTTAAAAAAAGTCAAAAAACAGAAGATGAAAATAAAAAATTAGTTGAACAAATTGCTTACTATCAAAGAATAGAAGATACTATGAATAGAGCAATTTATACTGCTGAAGCAGCTGGAGATCAAATCAAAAGCAGTGCTAGACGTGAAGCAGAGTCTTTGGTTACTGAAGCTAGACATAACGCTAGTAGAATAATAAATGATGCTTTATTAAAAGCAGAAAAAGCTCAAAACCATGCAGACCAATTAAAGAGAAACACTAATATTTTAAAACGTAGATTAAGACAAATTATAGAGAATCAACTAGAAGTAATTGAAGAAATGGATAAAGTTGATTTTAATGATGTAGATAGCAAATACTAAGAAATCACTTTCTTAGTATTTTTTTAAGGAGTATATATGAAAACAAAAAATATAACATTAGTTGGTTTATTAGCAATTATAGTAATAGTTACAGTGTTTGTAATATTGTTACTTCCAGTTCTTTATAATTTAGTTAATGATTCTAAAAAAGAATTACTTGTTAGTGAGGGTAAGAGAGTATATAAAGAAGCTTCAATGAGATATGCAAGTGGAAACACTAATAAAATTGTTAGTTCAGAAGATGATACTAAATTACAATCTTTTAAAGATAATTTAAAGTATTGTATTATCTTTAATGATAACGGTTATATTGTTCATTTTAAAGTATCTGATGGAAATTGGATAATAGATTTAGATGATGACTATTCAATTGATAAAGTAACTATAGAAGATTTAAAAGTAGGTAATTTAAATAATTATGAATGTAAGTAATAATTTTTAAAATTGTAAAATTATATATTATAGTATTTTTAATATGAATTATTATGTTATACTATTTAATGATAGGAGAATTGAAATTATGAAAAATAAAAAAGGTTTTACATTAGTAGAGTTACTAGCAGTAATAGCAATACTAGCAATACTTGTAATAATAGCGCTTCCTAATGTAATAAATATGTATAATAAAGCACAAAAGGAAATTTTTTTAACTGAGGCAAAAAAGGTTTATAGTGAATCAGAAAAAAAGTATTTGTCAAATGCAATAAGTGGTAATAAAACAAATGTTATTAATTCAAAAGACAATTCTAAACTCGATATGACAGGAAAGAAACTTCAATATTGTGTCATTTTAAATAATAGTGGTAAAGTAACTGATATGAAAGTATCTAATGGTAAATGGATTGCAAGTTTAGATAATAACAAAAGTATAGAAGATTTAACAATAGATGATTTAGAAGAAGGAAATTTGGATGATTATAATTGCACACAAAATGCACCAAATGTACCAAAGCCAATATATTGTACATTTGATGGAGAACTAACTCAAGGAGCTGAATATGTAAATGGCAAATATACTTATAGATATATGCAAGAAGGTAATGCTTCATCAACCTATGATTTGGATTGGATAAATATTGCAGGAGAAGGTTGGGGAGTGCAATTAACTAATAAATTAAGTACTGATCCTGTAACTAGTAAAGTTTGCACTTATATAAATAATAAACCTGTTATTTCAATGAGTAATATGTTTTATCGTTCTTCAGTGACAGCATTAGATTTAAGTAGTTTTAACACAAGTAAGGTTAATAACATGAGTAGTATGTTTTATAGTTCAAAAGCAACTACATTAGATTTAAGTAGTTTTGATACATCAAATGTTACTAATATGTCAGGAATGTTTGGAAATACTAAATTCACATCGATAGATTTAAGCAGTTTTAATACGAGTAATGTAACTAATATGAGTTATATGTTTTCAGATTCACAAGCAACTACATTAGATTTAAGTAGTTTTAATACATCTAAGGTAACTAATATGAATTTCATGTTTTCAAATTCACAAGCAACTAATTTAGATGTAAGTAGTTTTGATACGTCTAATGTTACTAATATGGGTTCTATGTTTTCAAATTCACAAGCAACTAATTTAGATGTAAGTAGTTTTGATACGTCTAATGTTACTAATATGGGTTCTATGTTTTATAATTCACAAGCAACTAGATTAGATTTAAGTAGTTTTAATACATCTAAGGTAACTAATATGAGTTATATGTTTAATAACTCTTCTAAATTAAAAACAATATATGCTAGTAATAAATACAACACTGATGCAGTAACATCTAGTTCTAGTATGTTTTATAATAATACTTCTTTAGTGGGAGGTGCAGGTAGCAAATATAAATCAGGATATTTAGATAAAACATTTGCAAGAATAGATGGTGGGTCTAGTAATCCAGGGTACTTTACTAAAAAATAAATAATTACAAAAAGGTTCGTAAGAACCTTTTATTTATGATAAAATAATTATGAAAGGAAATGTTATGAATTACATACCACTTAATATTAAAACTGAATATGATTTAATGAATAGTCTAATTAAAATAGATGATTTACTTTTATATGCTGAAAGTAGAGAAGTTAAAGCACTTGGAATAACAGATTCATCTATGTTTGGAACTATGGAATTTATAACTAAATGTAATTTATGTGGTATTAAACCAATCGTAGGTTGCGAACTTATTATAGAAGATGCTTACGTTATTTTATATGCTAGAAACTATGATGGGCTAGTTTCGCTATTCAAATTAGTTTCTAAAAAGAATATAGATGGTAATATAACATTTGAAGATGTAAAAGAGTATATATCTAATTTAATAGTTGTAACAAGTATTAAACATTATGAAGTTGTATCTAAATATTTTCCTGATTGTTATTTAAAATTTCATAATGAGAAGACTAAAGAAGAAGCACTTAATCGTACTTCTAATATAGTATATATGGATTTAATTAGATATTTTGAACCTGATGATTTAGAGTATTTTAAATATATAAGATACATTGAAGAAGGCAAAACTAAAAATGAAAAAATAAATGTATATGAAAGCGGTTTTAAAAATAATATAGGAAGAGAGTACACTAAAAGTACTTTTGATTTTGCTAGTCTTATAAATATAGAGTTACCTCCTGTTAGGACACATATACCTGTATATAGAGAAGATTCAAAAGAATTTTTGTTTGCTCTTGCTAAAAAAGGATTGGAAAAAAGATTAAATGGAAATGTTCCAGATGTTTATAAAGAAAGATTAATGTATGAACTATCTGTTATTGAAAAGATGAACTTTATTGATTATTTCTTAATTGTATATGATTTTGTACTTTTTGCTAAAAGAAATAATATATTAGTAGGTCCTGGAAGAGGAAGTGGTGCTGCATCACTTGTAAACTATAGTCTTGGAATAATAAATGTTGATCCACTAAAATATAATTTAATATTTGAAAGATTCTTAAATCCTGATAGGATTACTATGCCTGATATAGATATAGATTTTGATAGTTTAAAACGTGAAGAAGTAATAAAATACGTAAGTGATAAATATGGACATATGAATACTGCTAGAATAATATCATTTAATACATTACTTCCTAAACAAGTTATAAGAGATGTATCCAAAGTAATGGAGTTAAATCCAATACTTGTTGATAATATATGCAGAACTATTAAAGATGAAAAGAATTTTGATGCACTTAAAAATAATTTTGAATTTAATAATATAGTTAGAAGGAATAATGATGCTTTATATTTAATAAAAGTATGTGACAAATTATGTGGTTTAAAGAAAAATACTAGTATGCATGCTGCTGGTGTTGTTATAAGTGATATTTCACTTGATGAAGTTATGCCTTTATATAAAGTTGGGGATACTCTTTTAACTGGATACTCAATGGAATACATAGAAAGTCTTGGACTTTTAAAGATGGATTTCTTGTCTATTAAAAATTTAAATACTATTTCAAATATTCTTGATGATATTAGAAGTGGTGGTAAAAATTTAGATATAAATAATATAGATTTAAATGATAAGAGAACTTTATATTTATTTAGTAAAGCTTATACTACTGGAGTATTTCAATTTGAAAGTAGTGGTATGAAATCATTCTTAAAAGAGTTAGAAGTTGATTCATTTAATACTTTAGTAGATGCGATTGCTTTATATAGACCAGGTCCTCGTGAGATGATACCTACATATATTAGAAGAAAAAAAGGCCTAGAGAAAGTAACATATTTAATACCTGAACTTGAGCCAATACTTAAAAGTACATATGGAATTATAATATATCAAGAACAAGTTTTAGAAATACTTAGAAATATTGGTGGATATAGTTATGCTGAAGCTGACATAATAAGAAGAGCTATGTCTAAAAAGAAAGAAAGTGTTATTGCTTCTAATAAAGATAAATTTATTAATGGAGTTATAACTCACGGACATACTAGAGAAGTTGGAGAAGAATTATACGAGTTAATCATAAAATTCTCTTCTTATGGTTTTAACAAATCACACTCAGTAGTGTATTCAGTAGTAGCTTTTCAAATGGCATATTTAAAAATAAATTATACTTTATATTTTATGAAGAATTTACTTAATATGAATAAGAGTAGTGAAAGCATTAAAGAATATATAGATGAAAGTAAACTTCTTGGAATAGAGTTTTTACGAATAGATATTAATAAATCATCTAAAGAATTTATAATATCTAACAATAAACTTGTGATACCTTTTACTATTATTAAAAGTATAGCGTCTACTGTTAGTGAAGAAATTGAAAATGAAAGAAGTAAGGGCTTATTTAAGGATTTCTATGACTTTATGATTAGGTGTTATAGTAAGAGTGTTAATAAAAGAGTAGTTATCTCCTTAATAGAATGCGGAGCTTTTGATAAATTTGGAATTAATAAGAAGAGTTTAATAAATAGTTTTGATGAAGTACTTAATTATGTTACTTTATGTAAAGATTTAAATATGGTTATTGATGAAAAGCCTATACTTGAAGATATGGAAGACTATACAGATAAGGAAATAATAGATAATGAAATAATTAATTATGGATTTTATTTATCATTTCATCCGGTTACTAAGTTTGATAGAAGTAATTCTATAACTCTTAAGGATTTTACTAAGTATTTTGATAAAGTTATATCTTGCATTTTATATGTTGAAGGAGTTAAAACTATTAAGACTAAAAATGGCGATAAGATGTCATTTATTAAATTAAGTGATGAATTTAGAACTATTGAAGGTGTTGTTTTTCCTGATGCATATAAGAAGATTGGTGAAGCTAAAAAGAATTATGTATATAAAATTAATGCTAAAGTTGAAAAAAAAGATAACACTTATCAATTAATAGTATATAATATGATTAATTTGGGTTAGGTGAAAAGTATGGATGAAGAAAAGAAGAAGACCACTACTAAGAAAAAAACAAATAGTACTAAGAAAACTATTGGAACAAAAAAGAAAACTAGTTCTAGTAAAAAGAATAGTACTAAAAGTAGTAGTGTAAAAAGTAATACTAAGAAAAATACTTCTAAGAAAGCAAGTACTACTAAAAGTAAAACTTTCTTCATTTCAAAACCTCTCATAAATTATATGCAATAAATATTATTGCTTTGTAAGTTCAGTATTATAAAGCATAAAAAAGTTTTTGCAAGCAATAATTCATATATTTTTTCACTTTTGTAAATAATAATAGTGGTGAAATTATGTTTTATATAAATTTTTTCTTATTTTTTTCAATATTTGGTTATTTATTTGAGACTATATGTGCTTATATTTTTAAGTCTGGATTTAATAGTGGTATATTATATGGACCTTGGACTCCATTATATGGATTTGGTGTTTTAATGGTAATGATACTTTCAAATAAACTGTTTCAAAATTTAAATTTAAATAGAATTTTAGAAACAATAATAGTATTTGTATGCGTTACTATTGTTCTTACTATATTAGAATGGTTAGGTGGAGTACTTATTGAAAAATTATTTTCTATTACTTTTTGGGATTATTCAAATTATAGATTTCATATAGGTAAATATATATCACTTGAAATGAGTTTACTTTGGGGAGTAGGCAGTATTATTCTTATATATTTAGTTATTCCATACGTTAGTGAATTTATTAAAAAAATTCCATTTTTTATTACAATGATTTTAAGTTCTTTATTTGTAATAGATTTATTTGTAACTATTATTAATAAGTTAAGGAAATAAATTATATAGTATGTTGAAAATGAATATACAAAATGCTATACTTATTTATAGTAGGAGATGAAGTTATGAATAATAGAAAAGGTTTTACATTAGTAGAGTTACTAGCAGTAATAGCAATACTAGCAATACTAGTAATAATAGCACTACCTAATGTAATAAATATGTATAATAAAGCGCAAAAGGAAATTTTTTTAACAGAAGCAAAGAAAGTGCATAGTGAAGCAGAGAAAAGATT